>JFJP01005624.1_pt1 | contig 24175 bp, 18 predicted proteins | sample 431651 | NCBI WGS metagenome assembly JFJP01 (sample SAMN02602958, study PRJNA72255) | Microbial mat metagenome, whole genome shotgun sequencing project. | biome: fresh water; feature: sink hole; material: water; isolation source: purple microbial (photo- and chemosynthetic) mats found in...
GCGTGCGCCGGCCAGCTGCGCCGGCAGACCATCGCCGGCCCGTGCTGTGAGCGGCTGCAGGGCGGCAAACAGCGCATGGGACTGGGCCACGCCCCGCGTCCCGGCGCCCACTTCAATCAACACCTGGTCGAAGTAGCCGCGGGCCACAGCCAGATCGCTGCGCACCTTGGTGATGAGCAGCCGGTCGTAAGCCACCTGGCCCCACAGTGCCAGCACCAGCACCAGCAGCGGAAAGGCCACCAGCAGTGGCAGCAGCGCCATGGCGAGCAGCTTGTTGCGCACCGAGGTGGCCAGCCAGCGGGGGGTGAGTTGGGTCATGCCGCGAGCCAGGCCGCGGGAGACATCAGAGCGGTTTTCACGAACCCGCCCACTCGGCCACACGGCGCTCCAGCGTGCGGCGCGAAACGCCCAGCAGCGTCGCCGCCTGCGTTTTGTCGCCTTGCACCGAATCCAGCACCGACAGAATGTGTTGCTTCTCCAGGGCGTGCAGATCGGTGGGCGGCCGGTTGCCGGCCTGGGCCGCTGTGCCCGGATAGAGCGCCGACACGTTGATGGCTCCCAGAATCAGCGAGCGCTCGATCAGGTTGCGCAGCTCGCGCACATTGCCCGGCCAGTCGTACTGCTGCAGGTAGTCCATTTCCTGCGGGCTGATGCGCAGCGGCTCGACCCCCAGCGAGGGCGCCAGCTGCGCCATGAAGTACGCCACCAGTCCGGCGATGTCTTCCTTGTGTTCGCGCAGTGGTGGCAGGCTCATGTCCACCACCTGCAGACGAAAGTAGAGGTCTTTGCGGAAGCGGCCAGCGGCCACCTCGTCGGCCAGTCGCCGGTTGGTGGCGGCCATGATGCGCAGGTTCACCGGCATCAGCTGCTCGCTGCCCACCGGGCGAATCTTCAGGTCTTCAATGGCCCGCAGCAGGGTGGCCTGGATCGGCAGCGGCAGCTCGGCGATTTCGTCGAGAAACAGCGTGCCGCCTTGTGCGTAGTGAAACAGGCCATCGCGCGCCCGCGTGGCGCCGGTGAAGGCGCCTTTGGCGTGCCCGAACAGCTCGCTCTCAATCAGCTCGGGCGACATCGCGGCGCAGTTCACCGGCACAAATGGACCGGTGGTGCGCGGGCTCTGGGCGTGCAGCTCGCGCGCCACCAGTTCCTTGCCCGTGCCCGACTCGCCCTGCAGCAACACGGTGCTGTTCACCTGCGCCACCCGCCCGATCGACTCGCGCAGCCGCTGCATGACCCCAGACGTTCCCACCAGCGACACACCAGGCCCCGCTGGGCTTGCCACCGCGCGGCGCAACACGAAGTTTTCACGCCGCAGGCGCGACCGCTCGTAGCACTGCTTGATGGCATTCAAAATCTGCGGTACCCGAAACGGCTTCAAGATGAAGTCGGAAGCGCCGGCACGCAGCGCCTCGATGGCGGTGTCCAGATCGGCAAACGCGGTGATCAGGATCACCTCGCCGCTGAAACCCTGCTCGCGCAGTTCTTTGAGCCAGGTCACGCCGTTTTTGCCGGGCAGGGAAATGTCCAGAATGATCAGATCCACATGGTCGGTTCGCAACCACTGCGCGCCGGCTTCCGCGCTGGCCGCGCTCATCACCAGCTGGCAGCGCGGTGCCAGTGTCTTCACCAGAAAATTGAGCATGCCTTGCTCGTCGTCCACGATCAGGATCGACCAGTCGGGCCAGCCTTCCAGGTTTTTTTCTGGGGAAGAGGGGGGAAAGTGGGTCTGCACCGAGCGGCATTCTACGGATGAAGCCTACGAAACAAGTTGGGTATTGCCGGTATTCCGACACGTCAGGCCGCACGTCACGCGGACGAAAAATCGTCAGGCGTGCGACAACTTGTCGCACTTGCGCTTGGGGGGGCTTGAGGCCAGACAGATTGAACAATCCAACCGTGCCCGGTGGCGCGCCCGCGTCTGCACTTGGGAGTTTTCGAGGTGTGGGCCAAGCTGCGCAGGGCATTCAGGCGCCTGGATGGTTTTTGCGCCAGCCGCACGGACACGCTGTTCTCATCTTCTTTGCCTCTGGCATGCTTCTCGCTTTAGACCATGGGTTTCGGTAGCTGGCGCCGGAGCCAACTTGGGCAGTCAGGGTGCTCCGGCTGTGAACGCCAGCCATAGGGGTAAGCCGCGGCTTGCGCTGAGCCGGTGAGCCGGCTAGATTTGTCTTATGCAAAAACCCCACACGCGCCGGTACTTGGCACGCGAGGGGTGTTCGTTCAACCAGGAGACACGCATGCGCAAGCCCCCTTCCGACACTTCCGAGGGCCGCACCGGCCTGAGCCGCCGCACCCTGTTTGCCGGCGCCAGCACCGTGGGTGCATTGGCCGCCGCCGCGACGGTGATGCCCAGCGTGAAAACCGAAGCGGCGGTGAGTGCCGCGCCCCGTCCCAAGCCGGAGCGGGGCGGCGGGTACAGCCTGTCTGACCACGTCAAGCAGTACTACAAAACCACCCTGATCTGAGCTGGCAGGAGAGCCCCATGTTGCTGACCAAAAAAACCCCTGGTGCTGGCGCCCAAAGCGCACGTGCCCATTCCACCTTCGTTCACAGCCTGCAGCGTGGTCTGTCCGCCGCCCTGCCCACCATGGATCGCCGTGGCTTTTTGCGCCGCTCGGGTCTGGGTCTGGGCGTGGGCCTGGCCGCCACCCAGCTCACACTGGTGAAAAAGGCCAAGGCCGCGGGCGCTGGGACTGGCAACGGCACCGGCAAGATTGAGGTGAAGCGCACGGTGTGTTCGCACTGCTCGGTGGGCTGCGCGACCGATGCGATTGTGGAAAACGGTGTCTGGGTGCGCCAAGAGCCGGTGTTCGACTCGCCCATCAACCTCGGCGCGCATTGCGCCAAAGGCGCCGCGCTGCGCGAGCACGGCCACGGCGAATACCGTCTGCGCTACCCCATGAAGCTGGTCAACGGGAAGTACCAGCGCATCAGCTGGGACACCGCGCTGACCGAAATCACCGCCAAGATGAACGAGCTGAAAGAGGCCAGCGGCCCCGATTCGGTGTACTTCGTCGGTTCCTCCAAACACAACAACGAGCAGGCGTACCTGCTGCGCAAGTTTGTGAGTTTCTGGGGCACCAACAACTGCGACCACCAGGCGCGCATTTGCCACTCCACCACGGTGGCCGGCGTGGCCAACACCTGGGGTTATGGCGCCATGACCAATTCGTACAACGACATGCAGAACAGCAAGTGCGCGTTGTACATCGGCTCCAATGCTGCCGAGGCTCACCCGGTATCCATGCTGCACATGCTGCACGCCAAGGAACTCGGCTGCAAGATGATCGTGGTCGATCCGCGTTTCACCCGCACGGCCGCCAAGGCCGACGAGTACGTGCGCATTCGCTCCGGCACCGACATTCCGTTCCTGTTCGGGATGCTGTATCACATCTTCAAAAACGGCTGGGAAGACAAGCAGTACCTCAGCGACCGTGTGTACGGCATGGACAAGGTGCGCGATGAGGTACTGGCCAAGTGGACGCCTGCTGCGGTCGAAGAGGCCTGCGGCGTGCCCGAAGCTCAGGTGTTCAAAGTGGCCAAGATGATGGCTGAGGCCAAGCCCGCCACCGTTGTCTGGTGCATGGGCCAGACGCAGCACACCATCGGCAACGCCATCGTGCGCGCCTCGTGCATCCTGCAGCTGGCGCTGGGCAACATCGGCAAGAGCGGTGGTGGCACCAACATTTTCCGCGGCCACGACAACGTGCAAGGCGCCACCGACGTGGGTCCCAACCCCGATTCGCTGCCTGGCTACTACGGCCTGGCCGCCGGTTCGTGGAAGCACTTTGCCAAGGTCTGGGGTGTGGACTACGAGTGGATCAAGTCCAAGTACACCGGCGGCAACATGGAGAAGCCCGGCATCACGGTGTCGCGCTGGATCGACGGTGTGCTGGAGAACAACGAGCTGATCGACCAGGACGCCAACCTGCGCGGCGTGTTCTTCTGGGGGCACGCGCCCAACTCGCAGACCCGCGGCCTGGAAATGAAGCGGGCCATGGACAAGCTGGACCTGCTGGTGGTGGTGGACCCCTATCCGTCGGCCACCGCGTCCATGGCCGCCATGCCCGGCAAGCCGGAAGACCAGAATCCCAACCGCGCGGTGTACCTGCTGCCGGCGGCGACGCAGTTTGAAACCAGTGGCTCTTGCACCGCGTCCAATCGCTCGCTGCAGTGGCGTGAAAAGGTGATCGAGCCGCTGTGGGAGAGCCGCAGCGACCACATGATCATGCATCAGTTCGCCGAAAAGCTGGGCTTCGCTGCCGAGCTGTCCAAGAACTACAAGATGCAGAAGGTCAAGGGCATGGACGAGCCCGTGGTGGAAGACATCCTGCGCGAAATCAACGCCTCGGTCTGGACCATTGGCTACACCGGCCAGAGCCCGGAGCGCCTGAAGGCCCACATGCGCAACATGGGCGCTTTCGACGTGAAGACGCTCAAGTGCAAGGGCACGGTGGTGGACAAGGAAACCGGCTACGACATGAGCGGTGACTACTTCGGCCTGCCCTGGCCCTGCTTCGGCACCGCCGCCATCAAGCACCCAGGCTCGCCCAACCTTTACGACACCTCCAAACATGTCATGGACGGCGGCGGCAACTTCCGCGCGAACTTCGGCGTGGAGCGCGAAGGCGTCAGCCTGCTGGCCGAAGACGGCTCGCACTCGGTGGGATCGGAAATCACCACCGGCTACCCCGAGTTCGACCATGTGCTGCTGAAAAAGCTGGGCTGGTGGGGCGACCTCACACCCGCCGAGCAGGCCGCCGCAGAAGGCAAGAACTGGAAGACCGATCTGTCTGGTGGTATCCAGCGCGTCACCATGGCGCACGGTTGTCATCCGTTTGGCAACGCGAAGGCGCGTGCCGTGGTCTGGAACTTCCCCGACGCGATCCCGCAGCACCGCGAGGCCATTTACGGCATTCGCCCCGACATGGTGGCCAAGTACCCCAGCCACGACGACCAGAAAACCCGTTGGCGTCTGCCCATCTTGTACAAGTCGCTGCAGCAGAAAAACATCGACGACAAGGTGCACGAGAAATACCCGCTGATCATGACCTCCGGCCGCTTGGTCGAGTACGAGGGCGGTGGCGAAGAAACGCGCTCCAACCCCTGGCTGGCCGAGCTGCAACAGGAGATGTTCGTCGAGCTGAATCCCGCCACCGCATCCTCGCGCGGTATCCGCAATGGCGAGCGGGTGTGGGTGACCACGCCCACTGGCGCGCGCATCAATGTGCAGGCGCTGGTGACACCTCGTGTGGACGAGGACACGGTGTTCCTGCCATTCCACTTCTCCGGCCACTGGCAGGGCACTGACATGAAGCCGTACTACCCCGACGGCGCGATGCCGGTGGTCCGAGGTGAGGCGGTCAACACCGCCACCACCTACGGCTACGACATCGTGACCATGATGCAAGAGACCAAGTCGACCGTCTGCAACGTTGAACGAGCATGACCCCCACGCTTTTCACTGCGTGTAATTCGCTGCCCCCCGAGGGGGCGCGTTTTCCCTTGGGGCGGCCCGGCGGGAAAACTACCGTTAAGGAGACACCATGGCAAGAATGAAGTTTATTTGTGACGCCGAGCGCTGCATCGAGTGCAACGGCTGCGTCACCGCCTGCAAAAACGAGAACGAAGTACCGTGGGGCGTGAACCGCCGCCGCGTGGTCACGCTGAACGACGGCATGCCGGGCGAGAAGTCGATCTCGGTGGCGTGCATGCACTGCAGCGACGCGCCTTGCATGGCGGTCTGTCCGGTCAACTGCTTCTACCGCACCGAAGAGGGCGTGGTGTTGCACGACAAAGACGTGTGCATCGGCTGCGGCTACTGCTCCTATGCCTGCCCGTTTGGCGCGCCGCAGTTTCCTTCAGCCGGAACCTTCGGGGTGCGCGGCAAGATGGACAAGTGCACCTTCTGCGCCGGTGGCCCCGAGGAGCACGGCAGCCAGGACGAGTTTGAAAAGTACGGACGCAACCGCCTGGCCGAGGGCAAGCTGCCGGCCTGCGCCGAGATGTGCTCGACCAAGGCGCTGCTGGCTGGCGACGGCGATGTGGTGGCCGACATTCTGCGGGGGCGCGTGGTGCAGCGGGGCAAGGGCGCCGAGGTGTGGGGTTGGGGAACGGCCTACGGCACCGCAAAAGGAGAAAAGTCATGAAGACCGCTCGAACACTCGCTTGCGCTGCGTTGCTGCTGAGCGCGCTGGGGTTGTCTGCCTGTGGTGAGACGCCGCAGACGGCGTCTGCCGCGGGCATCAAGGCGGATCGCCCGGTGTACCAAGGTGTTGGCGACAGTCCGTTCGCGGTGCCTGGCTGGAAAGCCGGCGACCGGACCAGCTGGCAGACGGAGCTCAAGGCCCGCGCCCAGTATGGTCAGAACGAATACACCCGCATGAGCCATTGACCAGGAGCGCAACATGATCAGGTCATTGATCCCCGGCATGCGCCGGCTGTGCCGAGCCGCTCTGGCGCCGCTGGCGGTTGCTCTGGGTTTGCTCGCGGTGGGTCCGGCCAGCGCCCAGACCGCGCCGGCGCTTCCCGAGGCTGCGGCTGCCAGTGGCTCGGTGGCCGGCGTTCGCAGTGCCAACATTTTCGAGATCGCCCCCGGCGCCGATGCCGATCCAAACTACGCCAGCCAGACCAACGCCGAGCGGCGCCAGGTTCAGCCGGGCAACAATGCGCCGATGTGGCGCGATGTCGGCAAGGGCGTGACCGGCTACAGCAGCCTTCCGGCGCTGGAGGCGGGCAACCTGATCCAGCCGTTCGTGCAGTACCCCGGCTCGCGGCTGACCAACGCCGGAGAGGCTTGGCGTCAGGTCCGCAACAACTGGATCATTCCCTACGGCGGCTCGGTGCTGGCGATTGTGTTGCTGGCGCTCGCCATGTTTTACTTTGGCAAGGGCACCATTCGCCTGCATGGCAAGGAAACGGGCCGCGTGATTGAGCGTTTCACCTATGTGGAGCGGGCCGCACACTGGGTGAACGCCATTGCGTTTGTCTTGCTGGCGGTCTCGGGCATCGTGATGGCGTTCGGCAAGTTTTTTCTGCTGCCGATCATGGGCAGCACCTTGTTCGGCTGGTTGGCCTATGCGCTGAAGAACGTACACAACTTTTCGGGTCCCCTGTTCGCCGTGTCGCTGGTGGTGGTGATCGCCACCTTTGTGCGTGACAACCTGCCCACGAAAGGCGATCTGAACTGGCTGCTCAAGGGTGGTGGCTTGCTTGGTGGTCACGAGGTGCCCTCGCACCGGTTCAATGCAGGCGAGAAGGTTCTGTTTTGGGGTGGTGTGTTTCTACTGGGTTTGGTGGTGGTGGGCTCGGGCCTGTTCCTCAACCACCTGGCGCCGGTGTTTGACTACACCCGCGGCAACATGCAAGTGGCGCACATGGTGCACGCCACCGCATCTTTGCTGATGATGGCGATGTTCATGGGGCACATCTACATGGGCACCGTCGGCATGCAGGGCGCCTACAGCGCGATGAAGACCGGCTACGTGGACGAGACCTGGGCCAAGGAACACCATGAGCTCTGGTATGACGACATCAAGGCGGGCAAGATTCCGGCGCAGCGCACGCCGAGCCACGATGGCGCCACGGCAACGCCAGTCAAAGCCTGAACTCACTCACGCCAAGGAAGATTTCCATGAAACATTTGCTTATCGCGTCTTTGGTGTTGGTCGCTTTGTCGGCCCATGCCAAGCTGCCCGCGCCGGTGCTGGACGATGCCGCCAAGGCCAAGGCAGCTGAAGCCAAGGCCAAGGCTGACCATGGCAACCTGGTTGCTGCATACCAGCTCTGCGTCTACCAGGACAAGGCCGCCAGCGCCTATTTCAAGACGGCTTCCAGCACAGGCAAAGAGGTCAAGCCCGCGGTCGCCACGCCGCCCTGCGTCAACCCCGGGCCGTTCGTGCCGCCGGTCGCTGCAGCAACGCCGGCACCCAAGCCCTGAGGCTTCGGCCAGGCACCTGGCCGCCTGCAGGAGAAAAATGGCCTTCGGGCCTTTTTTCTTCCCTGTTGTACTTGAAGGTTCAACCTTGACGCCCTCGGGTTCTTTGCAGCACGCGCCATACTGGCTCGCGTCACACAGCCTCCACCCTCTCCCTGAATACCATGTCCGCTCTTCTCGCCATCGAGTCGCCAGGCCAACGCCTGCCCGCGCTGACCCAAGCGAGCGCACACCTGACGCAGACGGTGTTGGCGGTCAACGAGTTTGGACAGAGCACCGCCGTGTCCATTCCCGCCGAGCGCGATCTCACCGTGTATGTGGACAAGCGCGAGCTGGTCACCTTGATGACTCTGGGCGCCCACCCCGAGTGGCTGGTGCTGGGCTATCTGCTCAACCAGCGCCTGGTGGCCTCGGTGGACGAGATCGAGTCCATCACGGTCGACTGGGACGTGAACGCGGCGTCGGTGAAGACGCGTCACGGCATCGATCGCATTGAGGAACGCACCGCCCGGCGGGTGGTCACCACAGGCTGTGGTCAGGGCAGCGTGTTCGGTAGTCTCATGGACGAGATCGACAGCATCCGGCTGCCGGTGGACGCGGTGCTGCGCCAATCTCAGCTTTACGGCATCGTCAACGCCATCCGGCTCAAGGAAAGCACCTACAAGTCGGCCGGTTCGGTGCACGCCTGCGCCCTGTTTGTCGATGCCGAGTTGCAGCTGTTTGTGGAAGACGTGGGGCGGCACAACGCGGTGGACACCATTGCGGGCTGGATGGCGCTGAGCGGCGATACCCGGTCGCTGGGGCAGCATGTTTTTTACACCACCGGCCGCCTCACCAGCGAAATGGTGATCAAGTCCGCCCAGATGGGTGTGGCGATCGTGATTTCGCGCAGCGGCATCACGCAGATGGGGCTGGAGGTGGCGCAGCGCGTGGGCCTGTGCGCCATTGGCCGCGCCACCAACAAGCGCTTCCTCTGCTATGCCCACCCGCAGCGGCTGCTGCTCGATGCCATACCAACCGAGCCCGTGAGCGCGGCGCCGAACGAACGCCTCGCCGACAGCGCCTGAGTCGCGGGCTTCTGACGGGGTATCCACCTCTTCTACACTCAGAGGCTTACCGCCCGCCGCGCCCGCGCGCTGCGTTTTCTCCCAACGAGTCCATCCCATGAGCCGAGACGTCCACCTCATCGACCACCCCCTGGTGCAGCACAAGCTCACGCTGATGCGCCGCAAAGACACCAGCACGAAAAGCTTTCGCGAGCTGGCGCACGAAATCAGCATCCTGCTCGCCTACGAGCTGACCCGAGACATGCCGATGCAGGAGGTCGAGATCGAGACGCCGCTGGAGCGAATGACCTCGCGCATGATCGACGGCAAAAAAGTGGTGCTGGCCTCCATCCTGCGCGCCGGCAACGGCCTGCTTGATGGCATGTTGCAGGTGCTGCCGGCCGCGCGCGTGGGCCACATCGGCCTGTATCGCGATCCGGTCTCGCTCCAGGCGGTGGAGTACTACTTCAAGATGCCGCAGGACATGCAGGAGCGGGATGTGATCGTCCTCGATCCGATGCTGGCCACCGGCAACTCGGCGGTGGCGGCCGTCACGCGGCTGAAGGCCACCGGACCGCGATCCATCCGCTTTGTCTGTTTGGTGTCCTGTCCTGAAGGCATTCGCACCTTCCACGAACACCACCCCGATGTGCCGATCTACACCCCGGCCATCGACCGTGGCCTGAACGATCACGGCTACATCGTGCCCGGTCTGGGCGATGCGGGCGACCGGATTTTCGGTACCAAGTAGAGACACCGCCACTCGGCCGGTGGCCGCGGCTGAGTGGTCTCTTCAAACCCGATTGGGAGGCGCAGTTCGCAGCCGTTGCGCAGCGGCTGTCAAAGCGTTTTGAACACTTCGCGTGCTGCCGCCACCGTGGTGGCAATGTCCTGCGCGGTGTGGGCTGCGCTCACAAAACCCGCCTCGTAAAGCGCTGGGGCAATGTAGATGCCGCGATCCAGCAGGCCGTGAAACAGCTTGTTGAAGGTGGCGTTGTCGGTGGTCATGACCCGGGCGTAGTTCTGCGGCAACGTGTCCATCAGGAAAAAGCCGAACATGCCGCCCTGGCTGTCCACGCTGAACGGAACGCCCTCGGCATCGGCGGCTCCCTTGAGCCCATCAACCAGTGCGCGGGTGGTGGTCGACAGGGCGTCGAAGAAACCCGGCTTCTGAATTTCCTTCAGGGTTGCCAGGCCGCAAGCGGTGGCTACCGGGTTGCCGCTCAGCGTACCGGCCTGGTAAACCCCGCCCAGCGGTGCGAGCTGCTCCATCACCGCGCGCTTGGCCCCGAACGCGGCCAGCGGCATGCCGCCGCCAATCACCTTGCCCATGATGGTCATGTCCGGCTCAAAACCCGGGATCTCCTTGGCGTACAGGCTCTGCGCACAGCCCAGCGCAACCCGGAAACCCGTCATCACCTCGTCGAACGCAAACAGGGCGCCATGTTCGTCGCAAAGCTCGCGGATGCGTTTGACAAAGGGCACGCTGGCCCGCACGAAGTTCATGTTGCCGGCAATCGGCTCGATGATCACGCAGGCCACCTCGGCGCCGTGTTCGGCAAACGCGGCCTCGATCTGCTCGATGTTGTTGAATTCAAGCACCAGCGTGTGCTGCACCACCTCGGGCGGCACGCCAGCGCTGGTGGCGGTACCGAAGGTGGCCAGACCAGAACCTGCCTTGACCAGCAGGGCGTCGGCATGGCCGTGGTAGCAGCCTTCGAACTTGATGATCTTCTTGCGCCCTGTGGCGCCGCGCGCCAGCCGGATTGCGCTCATGCCGGCTTCGGTGCCCGAGCTCACCAGCCGCACCATGTCGATACTGGGCACCAGCTTGATGATTTCTTCGGCCAGCTCAATTTCCCGCTCGGTTGGCGCGCCAAACGAGAAGCCTTCCAGGGCCGCCTTTTGCACCGCGTCGAGCACCGCCGGGTGGCCATGGCCAAGGATCATGGGCCCCCAGGAGCCGATGTAGTCGATGTACTTCTCGCCGTTGGCATCCCAGAAATAGGCGCCCTGCGCGCGCGTTACGAAGCGCGGCGTGCCGCCCACCGCTTTGAACGCCCGCACCGGCGAATTCACGCCACCGGGAATCAGGGCTTTGGCGCGGTCGAAGAGTTGCTGGTTGCGATCGGTCATGGTGTGTTTTCTGTGTCAACGGTGGAGAGGTTGCGGTCGTCAGGGCTTTGGACGGGCCCTGTCACCCTGTTCAATGACCGCGCGGCTGGTGTCTTGGGCGCAGCCACAAAGCGGAAGTCAATGCTTGGTTTTGTCGAGCGGGAAGTCGCTCAGGTCCAGCGCGCTGTCGGCGGTGGTGTCGCCTGGCCCGGACAGCTCTGCCTCGTCTTCATCGTGGGCCCAGAACAGGCGGTCGGGCACCGCGTGGCCCATGCCGGGTTGAAAGCCCGCGTCGAGGCACTGGTCGAGGTAGGTCAGCGCCTCAGCGCAGGCAGACTGCAGGTCGGCGCCGCCGCCAATCAGCGCGCACAGGGCGGCCGAGAGCGTGTCGCCAGCGCCGCTGAACGTGGCCTCGAACCGCTCGTAACGCGCGCTGGCCAATACCGTTTCGGGCGAGGCCAGGTGGCTTTCCAAATACTGGTCTGCCGCGTTGAAGCCGGTCACCAGCGTGTAGGGCACGCCGTGTGCTGCGGCGGCACGCGCCACATCGCGCGGCGCGGGTGGCTTGTCGCCGTCCCAGTCGGGCAGCAGCCAGCGGCTCAGGGTGCTGTGGTTGCCCACCAGCACGGTGGTCTGCGGCAGCAACAACTCGCGGCAGGCGTCCAGGTAGCTGTCGATGGCGAGTTCGTCCCACCAGGACAGGTCGGGCATGTAGGTGATCACCGGCACCTCGGCGTAGTCCGAAGTGATCTCAGTGATCACCGCCAGGTTCTCCGGGCTGCCCACAAAGCCGACTTTGAATGCCTGCACCGGCACATCTTCAAGCACACAGCGCGCCTGGTCTGCCACAGCTTCTTCGTCGAACGCCATGTGGCTGTGGATGTCGGAGGTGTCGCGCACGTAGCTGCCGGTCACCACCGCCAGCACGTGCACCGATGCGCTCGACATCGCGCTGATGTCGGCAGCCAGGCCGCCAGCACCGCTCGGGTCGTTTGCGTTGAATGCCATCACGCAGGGCAGCGAAAGGGAGTTGTCGCTGTCGGCTGGGTCTTTCGGGTGGCGATCCGGGGCGTCGGTCATGGCTTCTGATTCCGGGTTCCGGCGCTGAATAAGAGAGCCAGCTGCGCGTCTGTCGTGTCGGGAAAACCAGCGGTCATCTGGGCGGGCTCATGCCGGATGGCTCGATACAATGCCCCGATTCTAAGACAACGTCCCTGCGAGACCATGAGCGAAACCAAGACCTGGATGTGCCTGATTTGCGGCTGGATTTACGACGAGGCAGCGGGCGATCCTGAGCACGGCGTGGCGCCGGGCACAGCCTGGGCCGATGTGCCGATGAACTGGACCTGCCCGGAATGCGGCGCTCGCAAAGAAGACTTCGAGATGGTGCAGATCTGAGTGGGCTGGTCGGCGCCGAACATCCGTTTCCCGCACGACGGTACGTCGCCCGCAAGCCACCCAGTTCCGGTTACTGAACACGCTGAGCCATTCCCTTCACTGGAGCCAACCGATCGTGAGCACAAACACAAGCTTCAAAGTTCTGGTGGTGGACGACAGCAACACCATTCGCCGCAGTGCCGAGATTTTTCTCAAGCAGGGTGGGCACGAGGTGTTGCTGGCCGACGACGGTTTCGATGCGCTGGCCAAGATCAACGATTACCAGCCCGACCTGGTGTTCTGCGACATCCTCATGCCGCGCCTGGACGGCTACCAGACCTGCGCCATCATCAAGCGCAACGCCCGGTTTTCCAGCATTCCGGTGGTGATGCTGTCTTCCAAGGATGGGGTTTTTGACAAAGCCCGCGGGCGCATGGTCGGCTCGCAGGACTACCTCACCAAGCCCTTCACCAAAGACCAATTGCTTCAAGCCGTGCAGCAATTCGGCACCAACCTGACAGGAGCCCTGTGATGTCGATCAAGCATGTGCTGGTGGTGGACGATTCCAAGACCGAGTTGATGGTCTTGTCTGACTTGCTCACGAAAAATGGCTACACCGTGCGCACCGCCGAGAATGCCGAGGAGGCCTTTCGTCGGCTTGGCGAGGAAAAGCCCCAGCTGATTTTGATGGACGTTGTGATGCCCGGTCAGAATGGGTTTCAGCTGACCCGCGCCATCGCCCGCGATCCGCAGTATTCACACATTCCCATCATCATGTGCACCAGCAAGAATCAGGAGACCGACCGGGTCTGGGGCATGCGTCAGGGTGCGCGCGACTATGTGACCAAGCCGGTCAACGCCGAAGAACTGCTGTCCAAGATCCGGGCGCTGGGCTGACGCGTCGGCGCACCAGACCCCAAGAGCAAGCACCCACAGAGCATGGCCAACCGACAGGCACTCAAGGAACTGCAGGAACGACTGGCCCGACGCCTGACCGCTGCCCGCTCCGAACTCGCCACCGCCTCCTGGCTCGCGGTCGAGGCGGCCGGGCAGCGCTACCTTCTGCCACTGGTGCAGTCGGGCGAAATTTTTTCCTGGTCAACGGTGCAGCCGGTGCCCTATACCAAAGCCTGGTATCTCGGCGTGGCCAGTCTTCGCGGCGGCCTGCAGGGCGTGATCGACCTGGCGCGCTTGTTGGAGCCTGCTCAGGCTCCGGTGTTGCCTGTGGCCGAGCGGCTGTCGTCTGAATCCCGGCTGGTGAGCCTGCACGGAGCACTGGGTATCAATGCGGTGCTGTTGATCGACCGCCTGCTGGGCCTGCGCAATCCCACCATGTTCAACGCCATTGCCGAGCAGTCTGCCGACGCGCCCGCCTGCTTCGCACACCGGCTGATCGACGCCCAGGGACAGTTCTGGCAGGAGCTCAATCTGCAGACCCTGGCAGCCGAGCCCGAATTCATGGCCATCGCCGCCTGACCGGCCTGTGACCATGCCTGTTGATCACGCCCAACAGCGCCTGCCTGTGCCTGTCAGTGGCCAGAGCTCGCGCGATGGCTGTGCGCGGCGCCGAGCGCCGGCGTTGGCTGGCGTTTTATTTGCTCACGCTAGCTTCAGTCTGTGATGGCTGAGCTGTCTGCCGGGTATCCGGCTTTCGTTGTTTGATGTCCCCCAGTTAGAAGGTACTTTCATGGCCACCCTTGACCGATTTACGGGATTGCTCAAAAAGAAAAACGCCGGCGCGGTGGATCTCGACGACGTGGCCACGCAGGACTTGGCCGATCTGGCCGCAGCCAGTCTGGCCCCCGACCCGCAAGCGGTTGGCGAAGAGTTCGGGGACAGCCGCCCGACATCGGGCCGGAACGGTCTTGGCCAGGGCGCCGGTGGCACGGTCTCGCTGCCGCTGCTGGGCAGGAAAACTGCCGACCAGCACCAGCGCACCCTGCTTGCCGTGCTCGGTGCCAGCCTGTTGCTGTTGCTGGGTTCGGCGGTGTATGTGCTGAATCAGGCCGACACCGCCAGCCAGCAGGTGGCGGCCAGCGGTCAAGCGCTGATGCAGTCGCAGCGTCTGGCCAAGAGCGTATCGCAGGCGCTGATTGGCAGCGCCTCGGCATTTCCCGAGGTGAAGGAGAGTTCCGAGGTGTTGGCTCGCAGCATGCGCGCCCTGCAGCAGGGCGACGCCGAATTGGGCATTGCGTCTGTGGGGGGTGGCTTGGCTGACGCACTGGCGCCGCTGATGCCCCAGGTCGATCAGGCTGAGGCCAACGCGGCTGCTGTGCTGGGTCAGCAGCAAATCCTGACCCAGGTGGGCAATGCGCTGCGCAGCATCAACCGCCAGTCATCCGATCTGCTGGAGATCGCCGAGACCGTGTCGTCTCTCAAGCTGCAGCAAAACGCGCCACCGGCCGACATTTCTGCCGCTGGCCAGCTGGTGATGCTGACGCAGCGCATCGGCAAGTCGGCCAACGAGTTCCTGACCATGGAGGGTGTGAGCCCGGAAGCGGTGTTCTTGCTGGGCAAAGACCTCAACACCTTCAAGGAACTGGCCGAGGGCCTGTTGCAGGGCAGTGAGGAGTTGCGTTTGACCGCGGCGCGCGACCCGCAGGTTCGCGAGCGCCTGGAGGCGCTGCTTGTTCAGTTCGAACAGACGCGCTCGGAAGCGGGCGCCATTCTGGGTACAGGCCAGCATCATTGCCGACAGCGAGCCCCTGCGGCTGGGTTTGCAGAAGCTGCAGGAGCAGCTGTCTGGCAAGACGGGTCTCAGCGCGCTGCAGTTGCTGGTGCTGTTGGCGCTGGCCGCAGTGGCGTTGGTCAGCGGTGTGGGCCTGGGTTTCCTGCGACTGCAGGACAGCCGCGAGCGCCAGCGGGCGGCCGAGAGCCAGCGGCTGGCCGCCGAGACGCTGGAGCAAGACGCCAAGCGGGTCAACGACGCCAACCAGGCCGCCATTTTGCGGCTCATGAACGAACTGCAGACGGTGGCCGAGGGCGACCTGACCCAGGAAGCCACGGTGACCGAAGACATCACCGGCGCCATTGCCGACTCGGTGAACTACACGGTGGAAGAGCTGCGCTCGCTGGTGGGCAACGTGCAGGCCACGGCCACCCGCGTGGCCCAGACCACCTCGGCGGTGGAGAGCACCTCGACCGAGCTGCTTGCCGCGTCCAACGAACAACTGCGAGAGATTCGCGAAACCGGCCAGTCGGTGGTGGACATGGCGCAGCGCATCAACCAGGTGTCTGGGCAGGCGCAGGAGTCGGCCGCGGTGGCCCGCGTTTCTCTGCAGGCCGCCGAGTCGGGCCTTCAGGCCGTGCAGGACGCGATTGGCGGTATGAACGCCATTCGCGACCAGATTCAGGAAACCTCCAAGCGCATCAAGCGCCTGGGCGAGTCGTCACAGGAAATTGGTGAAATCACCGAACTGATTTCGGACATTACCGAGCAGACCAACGTGCTGGCGCTGAATGCTGCCATTCAGGCCGCGTCGGCGGGTGAAGCGGGTCGCGGCTTCTCGGTGGTGGCCGAAGAAGTGCAGCGGCTGGCCGAACGTTCGGCCGACGCCACCCGCCAGATTTCCGCGCTGGTGAAGGCGATTCAGACCGACACGCAAGATGCGGTGGGTGCCATGGAGCGTTCCACCCAGGGCGTGGTCGAGGGGGCCAAGCTGTCGGACAACGCGGGTGGCGCACTGACGGAAATCGACCGCGTGTCGCGCCGCCTTGCCGAGCTGATCGAGCAGATTTCCCAGGCCACCTCCCGCGAGGCCGAGCAGGCCAACGAGGTGGCCGGCAACATCCAGCACATTTTTGCGGTGACCGAACAGACGGGCGAGGGCACACGCTCCACCGCCCAGCAGGTGCGTGAGCTCTCGGCCATGGCCGAAGAACTGCGCCAGTCGGTTGCCCGATTCAAGATTGCCTGACGCGCTGCCCCGCCCGCCGCCTGCCCACGGATTGACGATGAACATGCCAGACCACGCTGCAGAAAGCCTGCCGACGGATGCACCGCTCGCCGATCTCGGCCCGCTGGCCTGGGTGTTTGACGAGTTGCGCAAGTCGCTGGACACCGCCAACAAGGCAGTCAAGCGGTTTGTGCGCGAGACCGAGCAGTCGCGCAACAACGACCTGGAGGCGGTGGACCCTGGCTCGCTGCGCCTGGCTCGCCAGCAACTGCATCAGGCGGTGGGTGCGCTGGAGATGGTCGGGTTGGTGTCTCCCGCCCAGGTGCTGCGTGCCATGGAGGCCGCGGTGCAGCGCTTTGTGCAGAAGCCCGAAACCTGCACCAGCGCCGCCAGTCAGGTGGTCGAGCGTGCTGGCTTCGCCCTCATCGAGTACCTGGAGGCGGTGCTCAACAACAAGCCCATGCCGCCGGTGGCCCTGTTTGCACAGTACCGCGAGGTGCAAGAGCTGGCTGCAGCCGAACGGGTGCACCCGGCCGATCTGTGGCCGGTGGAGCACCACGGGGTGGACATGCCGGCGGCCGACGGGGTGACGCCTTTGCAGTGCAATCCGGCGATGCGTTCGCTGTTCGATCGCCTGGTGCTGCTGCTGGTCAAAACCGACAGCCCTGCTGCCGCTCAGCAGCTGGCCAAGCTCTGCGCCGGGTTGTCGGCGGGTACTGCGGACACCCGCCCTCAGACCTTCTGGCGCGCAGCCGCGGGATTTTTCGAGGCGGTGGCGCTGCGCGCGCTGCCGATGGATGTGTATGTCAAACGCGCCGCCTCGCGCGTGTTGCTGCAGTTCGCCACCTTTGCCCAGGGCAAGGCCCAGGTTTCGGAAACGCTGCTTCGCGACCTGCTGTTCTTTTGCGCCCAGGCCCAGGGTGCTCCAACCAGCAAGGCGCCCCGTCTGAGTGCTGTGAGAGAAGCCTTTGGTTTCGAGGCGCTGCCCGTGGTCGACTACCACCAGGCCACGCTGGGTCGCTACGATCCGGCGCTGCTGGTGCAGGCGCGCAAGCGCATTCATGCCGCCAAGGAGGCTTGGTCGCTGTTTTCTGGTGGTGACAACAGCCGGGCACGCCAGGTGCAGGACCAGATCGGACTGATCGCCGACTCACTGCTGAAGCTGCATCCCGCGAGCACGATGCTGGCGCGCGCACTGGTGAAAGCCGCTGACCAAGGCACCCGTGACGCGGCTGGCATACGCCCCGAGCTGGCCATGGAGGTGGCGACCACCACCCTCTACCTGGAGGCCGCGTTCGACGACTTCGATCCCAACGACGCCGAGATGACGCAGCGCACCCAGGCGCTGGCCGAGCGTCTGGACGCGGTGCTGGCTGGCCGCCCGGGCGAACCGCTGGACGCCTGGATGGAGCAGCTTTACCGCCGCGTCAGCGACCGCCAGACCATGGGCAGTGTGGTCGGTGAGCTGAAGGTGGCGCTCGGCGAGGCCGAAAAATCACTCGATCAGTTTTTCCGCTCTCCGGTGGAAAAATCGGGACTGCATGTGGCGGTTTCGCAGCTGGCGCAGATGCGGGGTGTGTTGTCGGTGCTCGGGCTGGATCAGGCGGTGCAGGCCGTGACGCGCATGCGCACCACGATCGATGAAATTCTCGACACCGAGGTCGACGAGGCACAGGCCCGCGAAGCCGGCACTTTCCAGCAACTGGGTAACAACCTGAGCGCGCTCAGTTTCCTGGTCGATATGCTGAGTTACCAACCGGCGCTGGCCAAAAAGCTGTTTGTGTTCGACGAAGACAAGGGTGAGCTGCTTCCGCTCATGGGGCGCCATGCATCGTCCCTGGGTGGTCCGCCCCCCAGGCGCGACGACGCGGAGCACATCAGTGCCGGCCTGAAGCGGGTGGTGCAAGGGGTGGAGCAGGGCCTGGACCTGACCAATCTCAGCCTGCAGCTGGATCAGCTCGCCGACCAGGCTCAGCTGGCCGAGCAGACCGGTGTGGCGCGGGCCGCGCGCGACGCAGCCCAGGCTGTGGCGGGTACCGACGCGCTGGCGGGGGCCAAGGCGTTGGTCGACCTGTCACAGGCTTCCCCGTCGGTCATGGTGGCTGATTCGCGGCCAGCGCCGCTCGCCGATGAAGACGACGAAGGGGATCTGCTCGACATTTTCCTGGAAGAAGCCCGCGAGGTGCTGGACAACGGGCAGGTCGGCGTGGCGACGCTGCGCGAGCACCCGAGCGATCTGGAGAGCCTGACCACGCTGCGGCGAGCCTTCCACACGCTCAAGGGGAGCTCCCGCATGGTCGGGCTGACCGAATTCGGTGAAGCCGCATGGGCCATGGAGCAGACGATCAATGCCGCCCTCGCCGAGCAGCGCCCGGCCCAGCCCGGCTTGATGGCGCTCGCGCAGGATGTCTTGCAGGCGTTTGCGCACTGGGTGGAAGACATCGCCAGCCAGAATGGCGGCGCCGATACGCACCAGTGCCGAAACCTGGCGGCATCAGGGGGAGTACCTGCCGCTGCAAGGGCTGCCCGAGCGCCAGGCGCAGCCGGCCGGGGACGCGGACGATGCGCCAGCCGAGGCGGCCCGATCCGCCCCGGGGTTCGATACCGAGTTTTCTGGTCTCCGTGATTTCAGCGCCGACGCGTTTGCACCAGACGACGCGCAACAGCACACCGATTTTTCCGGGCTCGAGGCCCAGCCGGTAAGCCAGGAGGCCGAGCTTGAGCCGGTGGCTCCGCTGCAAGACTGGCCCGAGGTTGACCAAGCGCTTTCCCTGGCCGGCGACCCGCTGCTCATCGCGTCCGGCGAAGTCCCTGCCGCCACCGATCCGCAGCTGCTGCCGGTCATGTTCGAAGAGATCGACTTCGGCGCCCTGGCTGCGTTTTCGGCGCGTGCCGGGGCCGAAGCAGAAAAAGCCGAGGCAGACCCCGCAGGCGCTGTGTCCGCAGCGCCCGGAGCCGATGGCGGTATCGAACCCGCGTTCATCGAGCAGATCGATGCCTCGCTGCCCGAGCTGGCGCCACCGGCCGAAATTGATGTTGAGGAAGTGGCGTTTGCCCTGGATGCAGACTGGCCATCCGAGGCCGCCAGCGAGCCCACGACGCCAGACCAGCCGACAACGGCAGCAATCGACGACGAACTGGCCGACGAGCAGACCAAGGTGATCGGTTCACTGCGCATCGGCATCAAGCTCTACAACGTGTACCTGAACGAGGCCGACGAGTGGTCGCGCCGCCTGAGCACCGAGCTCGGGGAGTGGTCGCTGGAGCAGCACGAAATCGTGCCGGCCCAGGCCGAGTCGCTCGCCCACTCGCTGGCGGGCAGTTCCGCCACGGTCGGGTTCGATTCCCTGTCGGAGATTTCCCGCGCGCTGGAGCATGCGATTGCCACCGTGCGCCTGCACCAGTCGTCCGGTTGGGTGTCCACACCCGACATCGCGGCGTTGTTTGTCGATGCCGCCGAGGACATCCGCCGCCTGCTGCACCAGTTCGCCGCCGGATTCCTCAAGGACCCCAGCGCCGAGCTGCTGGCGGCGCTGCACCGTGTCGTGCACGAACCGTTGCCTGTCTGGTCGCCCGAAGCGGTCGATGAGTCGCAACCCGACGACCAGCTGCTGTCAGTGTCCGAGAGCGCTGGGCTTGCGGCAGAGGAGCTGGCGCTGCCCGATGCGCTGGCGGGCTTCTCGCTGCCGCAGATCAATGGCCTCGACCTGCCCTCGATCCCGCTCCTGACCCCCGAGCCGGTCGATGCGGCAGCGCGTGGACCGGTGCAGGACATTGATGATGACATCGACGCCGTTGACACGATCGACGTCGACCTGTTTCCGATCTTTGTGGAAGAGGCGCAGGAGCTGCTGCCCCGCCTGGGCGGTGCGCTGCGCCAGTGGGTGGCGCGGCCCGAAAACGCCAGTGCCCGCGCCGAGGTGCTGCGCAACCTGCACACCATCAAGGGCAGTGCCCGGCTGGCTGGGGCGCTGCGCTTGGGGGAGATGGCCCACCGCATGGAGACCAGCGTCGAGCGGCTGGGTTCGGACCTGCTGCGCAGCGCCGATCTGGAGCCGGTGCAGGCCGCGTTTGACGCCATCGAGGCGCGGTTTGAGCTGTTGCGCCACACCAGCCCGGATACGCAGAACGTGGTGCAGACCGCGCCCGAGGCCGAGCCGCTGAGCGACGAGGCGCCGCTGGCAGATGCAGCGCCCGCCGCCGAGCCGGTCGCGGTGGGTGCCGAGGCGGTCCGTGCCACCGCGCTGGAAGGCCTCTCGCTGCCGGCTTCGCCACTGATGGCACCGGTTCGTGCCGGAGCGGCCGTGCGGGTGCGCCCGGAGTTGCTCGACCGCATGGTCAACCAGGCTGGCGAGGTGATGATCAGCCGCAGTCGCATGGAAGCCGAGCTGCTCACCCTGCGCGGCTCCCTCAAGGAGCTCACCGGCAACCTCGACCGCCTGCGCGCGCAGTTGCGCGACATGGAACTGCAGGCCGAAACGCAGATGCAGTCTCGTCTGGCCCAGGCGCGCGACGCCGATCAGGCGTTCGATCCGCTGGAGTTTGACCGCTTCACCCGGGTGCAGGAAATCACCCGCATGATGGCCGAGTCGGTGAACGACGTGGCCACCGTGCAGCGCAACCTGCAGCGCGCGCTGGAGGCCACCGAAGACGGTCTGGTAGCCCAGGGTCGCCAGGCACGCGAGCTTCAGCGCGATCTGTTGCGCACCCGCATGGTGGAGTTCGAGGGCATTTCCGAACGCCTGTATCGCGTGGTGAGGCAGGCCTCCAAGGAAACCGGCAAACAGGTGCGGCTCGACATCACCGGTGGCAACATCGAGATGGACCGCGGCGTGCTTGACCGAATGACCGCCGCCTTCGAGCACCTGCTGCGCAACAGCGTGGTGCATGGCATTGAAAGTCCAGAGGCCCGTGAGGCGGCGGGCAAGCCGGCCGAAGGCCGAATCGACATTCGTCTGGCCCAGGAGCTCAACGATGTGTCGGTGACCTTCAGCGACGACGGTGCAGGCCTCGACCTGGCTCGCCTGCGCGAGCGCGCGGGCGAACTGGGCACGGTGACCGACGCCGCTTCGCTGAGCGATACCGACGCCGCCCAACTCATCTTCACACCGGGTCTGAGCACCGCCGCCGAAACCTCGACGCTGGCCGGCCGCGGTATCGGCATGGACGTGGTGCGCGCCGACGTGGTGGCGCTGGGCGGGCGCATCGAAACCCACAGCGAAGCGGGTGCGGGCACGCGCTTTCGCCTGATGCTTCCGCTGACCACGGCCGTCACCCAGGTGGTGATGGTGCGCGCCGGTGCGCTCACGCTGGGTGTGCCGTCCAACCTGGTCGAGGTGGTGCGCCGCATCAAACCAGCCGAGCTCGAAGGCGCCTACGCCAGCGCCGCGCTGCCGGTGGCGGGCGAGGAGGTGCCGTTCTACTGGGCCGGCGCCTTGTTGCAGTCTTCACCCCGGTCGCAGGAACTGGTGGGGCGCAGCTTGCCGGTGGTGATCTTCCGCAGCGCCTCGCAGCGTGTCGCCATGCATGTGGACGAGGTGCTGGGCAACCAGGAGGTGGTGGTCAAGAACCTCGGGCCACAGCTCTCCCGGCTGCCTGGCCTGGCGGGCATGTCGGTGCTGGCGTCGGGCGCGGTGGCGCTGATCTACAACCCGGTCGCGTTGGCCACCGTCTACGGCCCGCAGGTCACCAGCTGGGTGGCGAGCCAGCAGGCGGTGGAGCCGTCGGCCGATGGCGAAGGCAGCAGCGTTGCCGCGCTGGCGCTCAGTGCGGTACCGCTGGTGCTGGTGGTGGACGACTCCATCACCGTGCGCCGCGTCACGCAACGCTTGCTGCAGCGTGAAGGCTACCGGGTGGCGCTGGCCGCTGATGGGCTGCAGGCGCTCGAACGTCTGCAGCAGGAACGGCCCACGGTGGTGTTGTCAGACATTGAAATGCCGCGCATGGACGGCTTCGATCTGGTGCGCAACATCCGCGGTGATGCGCGGCTTTCTGGTCTGCCGGTGATCATGATCACTTCACGCATCGCCGAGAAACACCGCGAGCACGCGCGCGAGCTCGGGGTCGATCATTACCTGGGCAAGCCCTATTCGGAAGACGAGTTGCTGGGTCTGATTGCCCACTACGCGCGGGCTGCTGCCGAGGTTTGATCTGGCTTTGATTCGGGCGCCTTTCAGCGGCGCCATCACATGAAGGAACCCGGCCTCTGCGCCGGGTTTTTTCGCGGAATCAGTTGACTGATCCGCTGGTCGCTTTGCCCGCCTTGCCAGGCTTCTTCACCACCGCGTAGCGCAGCAGCAGCGTGCGCTCGCGCGCTTCGGCGTGATCCACCACCGGGTGCGGGTAGTTCTGGCCGATCACCACGCCCGCGGCCGCCCGCTCGATCTCGGGCGCTTGCCAGGGCGCGTGGATGGCTGCATCGGGCAGGCCGGCCAGTGCCGGCAGGTAGCGCCGGATGAACTTGCCACTGGCGTCGAACTTCTCGCTCTGCGTGACCGGGTTGAAGATGCGGAAGTAGGGCTGGGCGTCGCAGCCGCTGGACGCTGCCCACTGCCAGCCGCCGTTGTTGGCCGCTAGGTCGAAGTCGATCAGGTGGTCGGCAAAGTAGCGCTCACCCCAGCGCCAGTCCAGCCCGAGGTCCTTGGTCAGAAAGCTCGCCACCACCATGCGCAGGCGGTTGTGCATGTAGCCGGTCTGGTTGATTTGGTGCATGGCGGCGTCCACCAGCGGGTAGCCGGTGCGGCCCTCGCACCAGGCGGCAAACAACGCCTCGGCGGGCTTGCCGCGCTCCCAGCGGATGGCGTCGTACTCGGGTTTGAAGGCGCTGTCCACCACGTGCGGGAAGTTGGCCAGGATCTGGTGGTAGAAGTCGCGCCAGATCAGCTCAGTGAGCCAGGTGCTGGCGCCGCGAATGCCCTGAAGGTGCATGGCGTAGGCCACCGATGCCAGCTGACGCACCGAAATCGTGCCGAAGCGCAGGTGAACGCTCAGGTAGCTTGGGCCCTTGATGGCGGGAAAGTTCCGCGCATCTTCGTAGCGCTCCATGCGCTCCACGAAGTCCTCGAAAAGCGCGAGCGCGCCCGCCGTGCCCGCCTGCACCGGCAGCTGCGACAAATTGCTGGGCAAAAAGCCCATGGCTTGCAGGCAGGGTATTCCAGCGCGGTGCGTTGGCGGCAGCGGGGCGAGGCTGCTGGCGCAGGACGCGACCGGGTGCGGCGCCAGATGTTCGGCGGTCACCTGCCGCAGCCAGGCGTTTTTGTAGGGTGTGAACACCGTGAACGGGTGTCCTGCCTGGGTCAGCACCTCGCGACGCTCGAAGATCACATGGTCTTTGTGGCTGTGAAACACGATGCCCGCGTGGGCCAGGTCCCCGAGCACCTGCGCGTCGCGTTTTCGCGCCGCCGGCTCGTCGTCGTGGTTGGCGAACACCGCCTGCACATGGAGCTGCTGCGCCAGTTCGGGCACCAGGCTCAGCGCGCGGCCGTGCAGCACGATCAGACCCACGTCGGCCACCCGATGCGAGGCGCCGAGCGCGCGGAGTTCGGCATCGAGCGCCTGCAGCGACTGCCAGATGAAATCCACCCGGCGGTCGTCTTGCAGGCCGCGCGCCAGCAGCGGGTCGAGGATGTCGGTGTCAAACACGAACACACACCACAGCCGGCGACAGGCGCGCAGGGCGTGCGAGAGCGCCGCGTTGTCCTGGGTGCGCAGGTCGCGGCGGAACCACATCAGGCCGTTGTCGTAGCGGTTCATACAAATAAAGGGCAGGGAATGGAGGGGCGGCAGAGCGAAGCGGGCCGCAGAGC
>JFJP01037722.1_pt1 | contig 24170 bp, 19 predicted proteins | sample 431651 | NCBI WGS metagenome assembly JFJP01 (sample SAMN02602958, study PRJNA72255) | Microbial mat metagenome, whole genome shotgun sequencing project. | biome: fresh water; feature: sink hole; material: water; isolation source: purple microbial (photo- and chemosynthetic) mats found in...
TCCGGTGTTGCTCACAACACTTACTGCAATTGGCGGATTGATGCCTATCGCTCTTAGTAATTCCAATCTTTATTCTCCCCTGGCATATGTTATTATAGGCGGACTGATCACTTCTACTCTTCTCGCAAGACTTGTAACACCGGTGATGTACAAATTGCTTCCTCCTGAAATAAAATCCCGGTAGTTATTGCAGCTTATATGATCCTGAATTACTCTATCTGTTCAACATTCGAAATTTTATGCATTTTTTTAATATAATTATCCCGTTTTTAATACCCCTGAATTAATAATATTTGCCTAACTTGTAGTGATAATAACCTGATATTAAACTTAACAAGTCAGAAAATGAAAATCCTTTTTACCGGGGTTGTTGTTTTTGTGATCTGGTGTTTTTTTTCCGCATGGCTTTATAATGATATTCTTTTGCCTGTGATAAATGAACCAGTTCCGGAACAGACAATTCCTGAACCTCAGTCAAATTTGGCAGATTCTTTAGCACTTATCAAAGCATCTATGCCTAAGGAACTCAAGATTTATTATGAATTTAATGTTACTAAATTCACACCTGATCTGCAGGCTGACAACAGTGTAGCCTTATTTAAATCATGGCTGGAAAAATATCCGGCATCGATTATTACTGTTACCGGGCATTCCGACCTTGTTGGGGCTCCTGAATACAATTTTGAATTAGGCCTTAAGAGAGCCATTGATGCGGGAAAATACCTTGAGTCAAAGGGAATAAGTAATAACAGATTGATAATTGATTCAAAAGGAGAAACAGAACCTGCTGCTGATTACCTCACAGAAGAGGGAAGGGCAATGAACAGAAGAACAGAAATATCAATAAAAATGCAATAATATGACACAATTATTTATAATACTCGCACAGTCTGTAACAGGAGCCGTAGTAACAATTATTGCGCTGCTGCTTGTTGCTGTCATAATAGGATACTTTACCGCCTGGTTTTATGCTAAGTCAGTATATACGCCTGTAATAAAGGGGCTTGAATCAGAAAAGGCTGATCTCATTAAACAAGTGGCCGGTTTAAAGGATGATATAAGTAAGCTTACTGGGAAAGTTGAAAAACTTACTGATAAGATCGGTAAACTTGAGGATGAGATAACTGAAAAAGAAAAAGAGATAAAAAAGCTCACCAAATCAAAAAAAGAGTCTTAGAGCTAAATTCAGTTTCCCCGGCCTGACTTTTCAATAAAAAGAAATGCTATGTTACTAATGTAGCAGGATTTGTTATTTTTGATTACCGGAAACAACAACTTCTCCGTGAAAATATTTTTATCCAAATACATAATAATGTTATGTCGTTATGGAACCATATATCTTAGCTGAGACTAACTGGAAAACACTTAAAGATCAAGAGATTAAATTAGCAATTTTACCATGGGGAGCAACAGAGGCACATAATTATCATCTGCCTTTTGCCACTGATAATATTCTTACTGAGAAAATAGCATCCGCTTCAGCCCAGGGTGCATGGAATAATGGGGCTAAGGTTATAGTTTTACCTAATATTCCTTTTGGTGTGAACACAGGTCAGCTTGATATCAGGCTTAATATTAACATTAATCCAAGCACCCAACTCGCTATTCTGACTGATATTGTTGATGTTCTTAATCGTCACGGAATATTTAAGTTCATGATACTGAACGGGCATGGGGGAAATGATTTTAAACAGACGATAAGGGAATTGGGCTTCAGGTTCCCGAAAATGTTCATCTGCGGATGCAACTGGTACCAGTCATTTGAAACTTCAGAGTTCTTTGATAATAGCGGAGGACACGCCGATGAGATGGAAACCAGCCTTATGCAGTACCTTGTTCCTGAATTGGTCCTCCCATTAAGCGAAGCAGGAAAGGGGCATGGCAAGAAGTTTAAAATTGGTGCTCTTAATGAAAAATGGGCATGGGCTGAAAGAAGATGGTCACAGGTAACCAGCGATACCGGAATTGGTAATCCGGAAAATGCAACACCTGAAAAAGGAGAAAAATGTTTTAGTGAGATAGTACGCAGGATTGGTAATCTGATATTTGAGTTGTCAGAAGCCGATCTTAATAATATGTATGAATAAAATAATATTTTTTTATTTATTGGTTTAAAAACATGTTAAGCAATTTTATGTGTTTTCTGCATTCAGGTTTCTGATGTGCTCTCTCTTTTTGATATTGAATGATTTCTTAGCTTTATGATTAAAAAACTCTCAGATATTTAATAGTAAAAACGAACCTAATAATTCAGATTGATGAAAACTTCAAGGAGAAACTTTGTCAGGACCAGTGCCATGGTTGCATTGGGAACAGTGATCTTTCCCGGATCAGTTCTTGCAGAAAAAAAGAAAAAGGGAATAGTTGGCCTGCAGTTATATTCAGTAAGGGCAGAAATGTCGAAAGATCCAATCGGATCGCTGACACAACTGGCTAACATGGGATATGTATATGTAGAGCATGCCAATTATATCAACCGTAAGTTTTATGGTTACACTGCACCCGAATTCAGAAAAGTCCTTGACGGACTGGGGTTGAAAATGATAAGTGGACATACAGTAATGGGAAAGCAGCATTGGGATGAGGCGAAGAAAGATTTTTCCGATAGTTGGAAATGGACTGTGGAGGATGCAGCGGTATTAGGACAAAAATATGTTGTCAGCCCTTCTATGGATAACAGTATGAGAAAAAACTATGACGATTTCAAACATTACATGGATATATTCAACAAATGTGGTGAGCTATGCAATAAGCAGGGAATGAAGTTCGGATATCATAACCACGATTTTGAATTCAGTGAAAAGCTTAATGGTGAAAAACTTTTTGATATCATGATGAAAAGTATGGATCCCAAACTCGTTGTTATTCAGTTGGATATGGGGAATATGTATAATGGGGGAGCTGTTGCGCTTGATGTTGTAAAACAATACCCGGGCAGATTTGAGAACATTCATGTAAAGGATGAAATAAAAGCTTCCGGAGGGAATGATAAATATGAAAGCACAATAATAGGTGAGGGGATAGTAAATACCCGAGAAGTGGTAGATCTGGCAACCAAAATAGGCGGAACGAAAGTATATATAATAGAACAGGAATCATACCAGGGTAAAACACCTATGGAATGTGTTGAACGCGATCTGAAAATTATCAGGGAATGGGGATATTGATAGCAGTTTCTCTGTCAATCCTTTATTTCCGCATGATAATCCTGTAACGATTTTACTTTTTATTTACCATTCTGCCTCTTCGGATGCCGTTTGTTGAGGAGAGGGCAGCAAAAGTTGTGGTTATGTAAGGTATTTTGTATTTGATTGCATTCTTTCTGATATATGAGTCATCATATTCACTGAGACGGCCGGCAGGCGTGTTTACTACAAGATTTATTTCCCCGTTCTTGATAGCATCAACAATATTGGGTCTGCCTTCGTGCACTTAAAGGATGAGGCTGGTTTCAATTCCTTGGTTTGAGAGGAAGTGTCTGTAAATTCCTGATGATTTACTTATATATTCCTTTATCTGAAGTTTTTTGTTGTCTCAATTATCCTTTCCTTATCACTGTAAGCAAATGTGATTATAAAACCCTGATTGACATTTATCTTTTTAATTCTTACGATAAAAAAACTAATTTTTATGATAAAGGTTTAACGTGGTGAAATTGATCAGAAAATTACAAATCCCAGAAGAATTTTTTTATACAGTATTCACAATCTGTCATTTCAGGTGGGAAAGATTATATTTTATTAAATTCTGATTGAACATGATAAGGAAAATGATACAGCCTAAACCAAGACAATTTTATATTGCTGGGTTTTGTATGACTTTCTATAAAATAAAGCCGTATATTTATATGATATTCAGCAACTTTTATGATAATTCAGTAGGATTTTGTATCTTTATTTTCGATATGGAATTATTATTCAGGAGGGCTTGTTTTTTGAGGTCAGCAAAAGTTCCTGAAAATTAATGGCAGTAAATAGTGATATCATGAAAAAATCAGTAATTATTTCAGCTTTTCTTGTAATTGCACTGCAGGGATGCAGGTTTTCACACCTGGGAAACGGAGGCAGGCCTTCTGCTGTATTAACTGAATCACTTCAGGAACCTCATATGCTTTCTGCAGCATCCAACTATGCAAATTTCTGTGCCAGTTGTCACTGGGATGACCTGAGCTGGTTTAACGGGAGAAAATGGAAATATGGATACAGTGAAGAGGATATTTATACCAGTATAAGAGTTGGGTATCCTGATTTTGGTATGCCTGGTTATGCTGAATCTCTTACCGAAGATGAGACAAGGAACCTTTCAAAGTACATTTACCTTAAGCTCGAATTAAGGAAACTGGAAAATGAGGGTATCAGACATGAGGAAGGAATATATATTACGGAGAACCTTAATATTCGTCCGGATACAGTAATAAAAGGATTAAGTGTTCCATGGGGGCTGGCTTTTTTACCCGACGGAGATATGCTTGTTAATGAGAGGGAGGGAAAAATGCTTCGCTACAAAAATGGAATCCTTGTTGCTGAAATAAAGGGTTTGCCTGAGATACATGCAGTAGGGCAGGGAGGATTGATGGACATCAGGCTTCATCCCGATTATTCATCTAACGGATGGATCTATTTTTCCTACACGGGTCAGAATACCGGATCACCCGGGGGATGGAATACTTCAATAATGCGAGCCAGGCTGAAGGAGAACACCCTGGTTGAAAAACAACTTCTTTTTGAGGGAGTACCCGCATTATCAACTAACTATCATTTTGGCTGCAGAATTACCTTTGATGGGAATGGACATATCTTTTTTGGTGTTGGTGAACGTGGTACTATGAAGAAAGTCCTTGAACTTACTAATGATTGGGGAAAAGTACACCGGCTTAATGATGATGGATCAATTCCTCATGATAATCCTTATGTTGGCACTCCGGGAGCCAGGCAAGGTATCTGGAGTTATGGACACCGCAATCCCCAGGGTCTTGTTGTAAGCCCGTTCGACGGGACTCTCTGGGAAAGCGAGCACGGCCCGAAGGGAGGTGATGAGCTCAACCTTATTGAACCAGGTAAAAATTACGGATGGCCTGAAATTACTTTTGGCATTAATTATAATGGAAAGATCATTAGTACAGATACTGCAAAAGCCGGAATGGAACAGCCTGTAACATACTGGGTACCATCTTTTGCTCCCTGCGGGATGACTTTTGTTACTGGAAATAAATACAAAAACTGGGAAGGGAGTATTCTCATGGGTTCGCTTCGTTTCAGGAATCTGGTACGGGTTGAAGTGTCAGAGGGAAAAGTTAAACACCAGGAAGTTCTGCTGAATAATATAGGCAGAATGAGGAATGTAGAGATAAGTCCTGACGGATTTGTATACGTAGCTGTGGAGTCACCCGGGATGATTATTAAGCTGGTACCAGTCCCGAAATAATTTAATTATTCTGATTTTAAGAAAAGAGAGGAAATTCTGCTCAAATATTTCAATTGAAATTTTTGTCACAGTGATTATGCTGTTTGTCAAAATTCAATTATTTGAATTTTTTTTGGTGCAAAGCGCAATCCTGTTTTTAAATCACAGATTAAAAGAGCTTTACGATAACAGATTCTTGTTGCCTTGTTATTTTATGTCTATGGATACATAAAAAGCGGGTGATTTTTGACGAATAGCCCTTTTACCGGTATTAACAGTTATTTCGTGTAAACGTGCAGTCATAATTCGGCGACAAACCAAAAGTTAATAGATCTCATTTCCCCACCAGATGGGCTCTAGGGGCTTGTCAGGAATGCGATTAAGTCATACTTTTATCGTGTGATTTTAACGCATTTTATTATGGAAGAAATATCAGTTTTACAGAAATCCCGCATCGCTGCTGAAAACAGGTTCAGAACGAATTTGACAGGGATTAACCCTTCCGGTGAAATCGCTAAAAAAAATGAGGTCATAGATAAACTTATGGATGAGGGTGGTGAAAATTTTGTTGATTACCTCGATTGGCATGGCCTTGCTAATGATCCCAACTTATTAGTGCTCTCTTCAAAGCTTCATTATTATTATGATCCCGAAGAACTGAAGAGTGTAAAGACCCTGATAAATGTGAAAAGGCTAAACCTGATAAAGCATCTGGATGATTTTTTTAATACAGTCAATACTGTTTTAAATCCTAAAGCAAATTTTATCGGATGTTTTTCTGATCGTAAAAGTGACAGGGGAACCAGCCTTAGTTCAAAAATGTTCAGCAGGATCCTGAATTTTCTGGATTCAAAATTCGATATTGATATTGATAAAAAAGATATCTCCAGGCTTCTGGAATCTCACGGATTCAAGATTATTGACATGACTGAGATTAATGGTCTGATATATTTCAGGAGTCAGATAAACAGAAGAGCAGTTAATTAACTTTACCAGACTCTTTCAGAAATACAAGGGCCAGAGAAACTGGTATGAAGTAAAAAACTTTAACGCTCAGAGGTTCACACTTCCCTTCAGAAATTTGTTATTATATTTAAACGGCTGTTCCTGTATACTGCCATGTGCAACTCTTTAATTATTTAAATTGTCTTATCATGAGTCTGCATAAATTTAAATAAAAATTGCAACCATGAAACATAAAGCATTTTCTTTAATTATGATAGTAGTTCTGGTAGCTGCCTGCAGCGAGGACAATAGTAATGAACCAAAGATAGTTGAAGATCCGGTTATTGACCATTCCTGTATATACCTTGAAGCGATCCCGGATGAATATATTACTAAGGCAAAGGCTGAATTACACATTGCTTATGGGCACACGTCACATGGGAGCCAGTTAACTGATGGAATGTCAGGTCTCATTGATTTCAAGGGTAATATGTATGACTGGAATAATGGTGGATCAGGCGGGGCACTCGACCTGCATGATTATGCTATGTCAGGCGACCTTGGCAATCCAAGTTTTACACAGTGGGAGAGTGAAACGCGCAACTATCTTGCCGCCAATTCTGACGTCAATGTAATAATCTGGTCATGGTGCGGACAGGTATCAGGTGCTTCCGAAGCAAATATTAATACTTATCTCAGTCTGATGTCAGGGCTTGAGGAGGATTTTCCGGATGTTTATTTCATATATATGACAGGACATCTCGACGGTACCGGCCTTACAGGCAATCTGCATTTGCGCAATGAACAGATCCGGAGCTACTGCAGTACCAATAAAAAATTCCTGTTTGATTTTGCAGATATTGAGTCATATAATCCCGAAGGTATTTATTTTGGTGACAAGTACCCAAACGATAACTGTGACTATGACAATAATAATGATGGTACTCCGGACGGTAACTGGGCAATTGAATGGCAGGTCCTTCACACAGAAGGTGTTGACTGGTATAATTGCGCTTCAGCTCACAGTCAGCCTCTTAATGCCAACATGAAAGCTTATGCTGCATGGCATCTGTGGGCCAGTATTGCAGGCTGGGACGGGAATTAACAGAATATAAAAATAGACAGTCAACACCATTTCCGACTTCATTTTTTATCTCAGCTTATCTTTCTCTGTTATTGAAAAAAGCAAAATCCCTGTTAATACTAATTAAAAGGGACTCGCATTAATTCGGCAGGTAGTTTTCTTAAATGATGGCTGATGAGTTTTAATGCATAAGCATATCTCTGAAAGGTAATTTAAGGGAAGGCTAGGAGTTTAAAATTGCCATTGCTTTATCATCGAGAGCATCTGTCATAAATGGTATTCCGGTCACAGCTTCAGTTTCCCTGTTTGTAGTTATCAGATCATTTCTGCTAAGTTTTGAAACATTAAATTTTCTTACACCTGCCATAAACTGCTGCAATCCACATGCGAGCTTATCTGCATACCCACATAATGCTATTGCTCCCAGAGGGATTTTTTCTATCTCATTTGCGCCGACCTTGTTTTTAACATTTTCCCACTGTGCAAAAATTTCCTCAGGGTATTTCCCATATTCAGTTACTGAAGGAGGAAGTACATCCCAGTGTCCGTTAAGGCTGGCTCTTTTTTCAGGATGGAATACCCCTTCAATATTACTACCAAGAAATCCTGCAATCATGGGAGCTCTTCCGAGACAGATCAGTTTAGCGAATGGAGAGACTAATGAAAGTCCTTTGAATAAATGATCTTCGCGAGCCATCCCGCCTGCCAGGGAAATATCAGGTACTTTTAATCCTCTTTTCTCAAGGATGCTGCAATATTCATAAGTTTTTGAATGCAAAGCCAGTGATGGAATCCCCCAGTGCTGCATCATGTTCCAGGGGCTCATTCCAGTTCCTCCTCCGGCTCCATCGATTGTAAGTAAATCAAGTTTTGCATCAGATGAATATTTTATTGCCATGGCAAGATTTTCCATCCCGTAAGCACCTGTTTTCAGTGTGATCCTATCATAACCTATTTTCCTGAGGTGTTCTATGCTGGATAGAAAACTATCACGTGTTTCAGAAGGTGAATGCTTATTGGTTGCACCAAGGCGGCTGTGCCTAGCGAATGATATAATCGCTTTGTTTTTATAAGCTTCGATAACTATCGGATCAGTTGGATCAGGGTCAACAATATATCCCCGCCATTTCAGAAATTGTGCATAATCGAGATCTGTAACCTGAATTTCACCGCCAATATTTTTTGCACCTTGTCCCCACTTGAGTTCAATTATTATTTCATTCCCGTATTTTTCGATTAGATATTCAGCAACTCCATTCTTAGTATCTTCCACATTCATCTGGATTATGATGGCTCCATAGCCATCATAATATCTCCTGAAATATTCAATTCTTCTCTCCATTTCAGGTGACTTGACAGTTTTCCCGTTTTTGATTACTGATTCTTTATCGACACCAACTACATTTTCGCCGATGACAATAGGAATTCCAGCCAGTGCTGCTCCTACTGCAAAGGACGGCCAGTAGCGTGCAGCCACAAAAGTTGATCCCAGAGCACCAGTCATTATGGGAATCCGGCATTTGGTTTTTATATCATTTCCAAAAGCTGTTTCAATATTCACATTTGGAAAAATACAATCATCTGCATCATCAGAGAGGTTTTTATCAAGACCTGATGATCCATAGGCATAACCCTGAATACGAAGGGCATGATACCCTATTCCAAGTGAAGTAACATTATCTCCTCCTGATGTTGAATATCCGAACTTACGAGGGTATAGCATTTTTCTGCCTTCCATGCAGGAAAGCCATGTCTCACATTTACCTTTGCAGGCTGCATCACATAATGTGCATAATCCTGATTCACAAGGGACACCCCTGTTTATTGCTCCAAGGGCATCATTATTCCTCCTGCCGTCAAACATAATCTAAAAAATTAAATTGTGAATAATTAAATATATTTATGTAAATGGGCTAAAACCATTGAAATATATAACAAAAAAATCATAAATAGTATATAAAAATCGACAAAAATCTAATATGAGTTGAAAAAATATAAGGAGGAGTGAATATCATTAGCTTGAATATTGGCCAGGCAAGATCAATCTAATCTGAAGCCCCATTTAAGATATTTTGTGATTGGATCTTAACCGGATAAAAGACACTCCTAATATAGGTTATTCATGCTTGCATAATATATTGAATTATATTATTTTAGCATTATGGCTGATTTCAAGTTTCAATACTATCGTTTATGAATGCTAAGCTTTACCTGAAGGATAAACTCTACAGATATATTCCTGCTTTCAAATGGTTATCGGATTATTCCCTTAAACTTTTAGGGAGCGATACAATTTCGGGTCTTACTCTGGCAGCATATGCAATTCCTGTTTCACTGGCTTATGCAACACTGGCAGGACTGCCACCGCAATACGGGATTTATGGATATCTTATCGGGGGGATATTTTATGCCATGCTGGGCACAGGCAGGCAGCTTGCTGTTGGGCCAACCTCTGCCATATCAATGCTGATAGGGGTTACACTTGCTGATCTTGCTGATGGAGATGTACAACGCTGGGTTGATTTGGCTTCATTATCAGCAATGTTATTTGCATGCATGAGTATTCTGGCTTACATATTGCGTCTCAGCAGTATCATAAATTTTATTAGTGAAATTGTTTTGGTAGGTTTTAAAGCCGGAGCCGCCATTGCTATTGGACTGACACAGTTGCCCAAACTTTTCGGAGTACCGGGGGGTGGAGAGAGTTCCATAGAGCGCGTAGCTGTTCTTTTCAACCAGTTGTCGGAAACCAATATGATCATTCTGTTATTTGGTATGGTTGCAATAATATTATTGATTACCGGAGAAAAATTATTTCCGGGGAAACCAGTTGCAATAGTTATTGTAGCATTATCTGTTATCGCCATAACATTTTCACCTTCTGGTTTATTGAATTTTAAAACAGTAGGGATTATACCCAGTGGGTTGCCTGAGTTGCGTTTCCCTACAGCAACTATGAATGATATCGGCAAAATTATTCCGCTTGCTTTTGCATGTTTCCTTCTGGCATATATCGAAAGTGTATCTGCTGCTAAAACACTTGCTCAGAAGAATGGTTATGATATTGATTCACGGCAGGAGCTCCTGGCTCTGGGTATAGCAAATCTTGCCACGTCTCTTGGACAGGGCTTCCCGGTAAGTGGAGGCCTTTCACAATCAGCAGTTAATGAAAAAGCTGGTGCAAAAACCCCTGTATCACTTCTAATTGCATCACTGAGCATTGCTATTTGTTTATTGTTTCTGACAGGTCTGCTTAAAAATCTTCCGACTGTTATTCTGGCTTCCATAGTACTTGTTGCCATTAAAGGACTCATTGATATAAAAGAGCTGAAAAGGTTGTATAAAGTAAACCGTTTCGATTTTGTCATAGCAATAACAGCGCTGATCTGCGTAATTATATTTGGGATATTGAAAGGAGTACTCATTGCAGCCCTGTTCTCATTGACCCTGATAATAAGGAATGTATCGAGTCCTCATGTTGCATTTCTTGGAAGGATTCCCGGGACAAACAGGTATACAGATATCAGGAGGCATCCTGATAATGAACTATTACCGGGATTGCTGATATTCAGGGTAGAGTCAACACTTGTATATTTTAATGTATCTATGGTTTACAATACTGTTTGGGCCAGGATAACAGAAATGGGTTCCACTCTGAAGATGGTAATTATAGATTTAAGTACTTCAGCAACAATTGATTCCAGTGGAGCCAGGCTTATTAAACGACTGCATCAGAATCTTAAACAGAGAGGCATTGAATTGAAGGTAGCTGAAGCACATTCAGGTGTTCGGGATATTCTGAGACTGGAAGAGATTGAATACCTGCTTGGACACGTTAGCCGGCGCGATAATCTGCACGACGTAATTGTAGCTGCTATAGGGGAAAGGGAACCCGATATTAAAAAAGCACCTTTCAAGCAAAAAACAATTCTTCCTCCGGAAATTGTAGCACAAATAGTTTTAGGAAATAACTATTTTACACAAACGCATCCGCGCGAATATTTTGAAAGTTTCGCTTACGAGCAAAAGCCCTATATAACACTTGTTACTTGTTCCGATTCTAGGGTTCCCCTCAACTCGCTGATGCCTGATACATCCAATAAAGTTTTTTCAATACAAAATATTGGCAACCAGATCCTATCTACTGAAGGCTCTGTCGACTACGGCATTTATCATCTGAAAACCCCTTTATTGTTTTTTCTTGGCCACTCGGATTGCGGAGCAATAAAAGCTTATCTAAAAGGATTTAACAGTGAAACCTACAGCATAAAACATGAACTTGATTTTCTGCGGCCTACAATAAAAGAATATGGATCAAACGAAGATCCCGGGAAGCTTCACTCTCACGTTATTGAACGGAATCTTGATTACCAGGTGAATATTGCCTTCAAAAAATATAAAGATCTTGTATTATCAGGTGAACTGACTATAATGGCAGGGTTCTATGATTTCAAAGGAGAATTCGGGAAAGGAATGGGGGATATTGTTATTGTAAATGTAAACAAGCATAAAAATGTTGAAGAAATGCGGAGTTTACCCATTTTTGAAGTTTTATCTACTGCTCAAAAGGAACTACACATTGGCAGGTTACCGGAATCATCAAAGACTAAATGAAATAAGTTAATATTTAATGCTATTTTCATCCGCGAACCCATATTAAAAATAAGTCCTTAGGGTTCAGTTGATACAGGCAGGATTAATAAAATATTGTTTTATATTGAATTAATAATTATATGACTATCGGGAATGAATAATAAAATAATTTTTTTTAAACATGCACCATTATTATGCTAAATTACAAGTATTTATGATTTGATTTAAAACATCCCCCTTTCCCGTTTCCCAGGGGGGAAAGGCTTTGTGCAGTGCTCCTTCCCCCGTGGGGGATGTCCCAATAGCTTCCCGATAGCTATCGGGAGGAAGGGAAGGGGGTAAAAACTTAATTAATTATTATCATTTTATTCCCTTGCATAGCTCCCTGTTCACCATCTATAGGAATCACATCAAACTCAATTGTGTAATTATCCGGAAGGTTTAACAACTGATCGGTCCAGATAGCTTGGGAGGTAGAAAACCTCATCCAGTTTCCCGGGAAAAGGTTAGTTGTAACAACCTCAGCTGATCCGTTTGTATTCCATAGAGCAGGAAAATCACCCATAGCATCCTGGGAGAAGTCATCAAAGAATATTACTTTTTCACCGGGGATAAAATCATATTTCTAAAATGACTGAAGTTGTGGTTGTTCAGGTTGAACAGGTGCCTGCGGCTCCGGCTGGGACGGTTGCACTTCCTCTTGATTCTGAACCTGATCCTGCTGGACTGTCTGTTCCTTCTTTGTGTTATCCTTGTTAACTATTGCTTTCTCAACACTCTGGGTATCTGTGTTTATCGTTTTCTTAAGTCTGTCTTTAAGATTGATTTGTCCGTTGGCAGTTACTGTAATAACTGCAAGAATACTGATGACAACTAATTTAAAACCTATTCATAATCAATTATTTTAAGTTATAATCCTAATAGATTTGAATCAGATAATAATTCATTTTCAAATTAATAAGTATTGTTGATTTTACAGAGCTTAATGAATATTTTGAGGAACGTCCCGAAAAATACCACTATTGTACAAATATATTTGACTTTGCCTTTATTAGCTCATAACTTGCATATAACTAATACGGTTAATATGAAAACATCTGCTAAATTACTTCATTGGGTCCCAAGGGTTATTTGTATTCTTGCAATTCTTTTTGTAAGCCTGTTTGCGTTTGATTCTTTCTCTCCCGAGCGAAATTTCTGGCAAAACACAGCAGCATTGCTGATGCATCTAGTACCATCATTTATATTGCTTGGGATCCTCATTATTGCCTGGAAATGGGAAAAAACAGGTGGTCTGATCTTAACCATTGTAGGGCTGGCCTTATGCATATTAGTCTTTATCCTTAATTATAAAAGGACAAGTTCTGTGGCCACGAGCCTCCTTATAGTTCTTGTTATATGTATTCCATTCGTTCTGGCCGGTATTTTATTTATAATGAGCCATTACAGGAAGAAAAAAGAACCTGATGCAGTTTCGTGATTCAGCAGGATTTTATAACCTGACCCTTAGGGTAATATCTCATTGTGCGCCTGGAACTAAACCAGTTTTATCAGGAAATTGCAGTTTAAGACTAATCAGGTCAGCAATTATTGGATAACAGATCTTCCCAAAGAAAATATCGAATTTATAAGCTTGATTTATAGAGAATAATGATCCGGCATCAATTTTCCGGTAAAAATAGTGCTTTAAAAAGGTAAATTTGTGAATTAATAAATTCTATTGATGAAAGCAATCGTATTAGGTGCAACAGGGCTAGTGGGGAATTTGATCCTGGAAGAAATTTTAAAGGATGATTATTTTACAGAAGTGAGAATTTTTGTCAGAAAACCAACTGGTATAGTTAATCCAAAGCTGAGAGAAATCATCAGCCCAATGAGAGATATTGCTTCCTTGAATACTGAAATAACAGGTGATGTGTTATTCAATGCATTGGGGACAACAATAAAAAATGCAGGGAGTAAGGAAGAACAGCAGCGCATTGATAGAGATTTACCTGTAACTTTTGCCAGGTTTGCATCAGAAAATGGAGTAAAATTAATGCTGAATGTATCAAGTGTAGGTGCAAATATAAAAGGAGGATTTTATTTAAGAACCAAGGCTGAGATGGAAAGGGGAACGGAAAAATACTTTCCCGGAACGGTTTTCCATTTCAGGCCTGGTTTTCTGGTTGGGAAGAGGAAGGAGTTCAGACTGGCTGAAAAAATTGCATCTTTTTTCATAAAAGTAATAGACCCAATCCTGGCAGGATCTTCCAGAAAATTCAGGAGTATGCCGGCTGATAAACTGGCCAGGGCAATGGTCAGTTTAAGTAAAAATCCTGCCGGCAAGTCATCCGTTTTACATTTTTCAGAAATTATGCAGTGTATTTGATCACAACCTTATTCACCTGAAGAAGTCAAAAAGGGAGAAAGATGGAAGCATATCCTGCAGTTACAGAATTAACCGATAGAGACTGATCTCAATAATAGAATTAATAGTGAATTCAGTCGCTTTTAAATAGGGAAAATAATTTGAGTTTGGTGAAGGAATTCTTTTTATCCTTTCATTATATTTACATTAAACAAAAGTTGAATGAACTTTTTCTAAATATTAAGTGATAAGGTATATGAAAAAATTACTGATTCTTTTCATTTTATTCTTTTTAATCCTGAATGTCTATCCTCAGAAGGTTAACTATTATGATGAGGGAGCCGATGGAGCGGATAATCTCAGAGCTGTTGAGAGACTTGGAAAGAACTCAGGTTGGCTTCATACTTTCGGGACACGGTATAAAGGAATAAAAGGAACTCCCAATCTGTTCAATTCATTTGGTACTTCGTATCTCTTAGCCAAGGGTCAGGATAAATATATCCAGTTTTCAAGCGATATTGACATTTTAAACAATACTGTAATTTATCTTGATCCCAATTCCGATAAACTAATGGAACTCTCTTCAGATAATGTGACTGAATTAATATATAAAAAGTACGATAGAGAGCTGATATACAGGACAACAAATGAACTTAAATTTGAGAAAAGAATCAGGGGGAATAAGTTCTACCAGGTTATCCAGGATGAGCCATACAGGCTTATAATGATTACTTTTAAGACTTATTCAAAAGCTGATGGAGAACCAGCATTCAACTCTGGCAGGAATTATGATGAATACAGAACCTCAAGGAAATTTTACCTGGAAGATTCTGAAGGTGTTTTTCACCAGGTTATCCTGAATAATGTGAAGTATGATTACCTTATACATCCATCCCTGATGAACAAAAAGGATATGGCAAAGTTATTTCCCGATAAAAAGGAATTAATCTATTCAGAGTTTGAACAAAATCCTGATAGTATCAGCATAGACAGGATCATTTCAATTCTTCATAAATTCTGATTGCATCATACACGGAGCCTGATAATCGGGTTTAAGCACATGTAATGGTTTCCATGAATTAATGAGATAATTCAGGGCTGATAATGTATTGTCCGGATTACGTGACTGGAGACAGAATGCCATAAAAAAGGATATATACTTAAAAAACAAACACTTAAATCCGGATTTTTGTAGTCGAACTTATCCGGCATAAGTTATTCAAGGCAGCTGGTTTTTCAGAGATGGGGATTAGCCTGGGGTATCCAATTTCTTAAAAGTTATACCTCAATTATTCTTCCCAGTTCCGGAAATTTCTTACCTTTAATAAGAAACTTTTTTCATAGGTAAAATTTTCAGGAATTACGGGAGGATAAGTATGTCTGATATAACAAATTGCCTATTGGTTCATCCTGAATTTTCAAAGAACAGTTCTTTGAATTATACCGATGTATGCAGGTTAACAGGCGCAAAATATCCCATCCCTCCCTTAGGACTGATTACTGTAGCAGCATTATTACCCCAGAACTGGAACTTTAAACTGATTGATCTAAATACAGCACCTTTACAGGATAAACATTTTAAATGGGCAGACATTGTTTGTACAGGCGGAATGTTATCTCAGCAAAAGGGTATACTGACAATTATCAGAAAATCACATGAATACGGGCTGAAAGTTGTTACAGGCGGCCCTGATCCTACATGCCAGCCCTCTATTTATTCTGAATCTGATTATCTTGTTCTCGGGGAAGGAGAAAATACAATTCCTCTTTTTTTAGACGACCTGGATAAGGGGATATCAAAGGGTACTTACCTTTTGACTAAACCAGCTGACATGATCAGGTCAGTTGTTCCAAGGTATGACCTTATCATCTTTTCTGATTACCTGATGATGGCAATGCAATATTCACGTGGATGTCCTTATAATTGTGAATTCTGTAATGTAATCGAATTGTTTGGAAGAGATCAGAGAACCAAATCCTCTGACCAGATCATAACTGAACTTCAATATCTGAAAAAACTTGGATACAGGGGACATATCTTTTTTGTTGATGATAATTTCCTTGCCAGTGGAAAGTCAGTGGAAGAACTTCTGGATTCTATTGCAGTATGGTCTGAGAAAAACAACTATCCTTTCTATTTTCAGGCTGAAGCCTCAATAAATTTTGCCGGCAATGAAAAGTTACTGCTTCTGATGAAAAATGCTGAATTCAGGTACCTGAGTATAGGACTTGAGACTCCTGAGGATAATGTTCTGGAGAAGGCCCATAAACATCAGAATATGAATAAGTCTATACCACAGATAATCAGAAAGATATTATCTTATGGTATTATTGTTGATGCAAGTTTCATCTTTGGATTTGACAATGAGACGGATCAGTCGGCACGTTTAATGATTGACTGTATAAGTGATTCAGGCATCTGCATGGCGATGGTGGGGACATTGTATGCACTTCCTGATACACAGTTAGCGAAAAGATTAAAAAACGAAGGTCGTTTATTTATGGAAGTAACCAGGATAAGTGATCCTGACGTGGAAATAGACCAGATGTCGAGCGGGTTGAATTTTCAAACCCTAAGGCCGCGATCAGAAATTTTAAAGGATTATGTCTCAATACTGAACAGCATTTATTATCCTGAGAACTATTATAAAAGACTGACATATCTTGGGCTTAGCCTGCAGCCCTGTTACAGGCATAAGCACGGATCATTAAAAATAATCAGGCTTTTTATATCATTTCTGAAGTTGTGCGTTAGGGCCGGATTCAATGCCAGAACGGGGATTTTATTCTGGAAATTACTATTCATTATTTTAATTAAAAACCCCAACGCTTTTGAAGCAGTTCTGGGTTTTACGGCTATGTATATTCATCTGGAAAAACATACCCGGTTTATCAGTGAAACTATCAACAAAAAGATCAAAGATATTGAGAAGTATGGCGAAAACTGTTATGATCAGCAGATACACAATTTTGCCGTAGGTTAATCAGCGAGAGTGGATTATTAAATAAGCATCTGCTAAAATTTAATGCCTGAAACATTATGAAGAATGAATGTTTAATAAGTGAGCGTATTTTGGAAAAGATAAGAGAATTTGCTGATGCAGGTAATACTCCGTTCTATATCTATGATACGAATAAAATTCAGGCAAATTGCCGGGAATTTTTAAGTATCAGGTACACTCCGCTGTCAGTTAATTATGCCATGATGGCAAATTCAAATCCGAGGTTTTTAGAAATTATAAAAAATGCAGGTCTGAAAATTTTCGTAAATTCATTGCTTCATCTGGAAATGGCACTTAATCTGAATTTCAGGGGAGATGAAATTGTTTTTGCCGCATCAGCCATGGATGAATCAACAATGATTCGGGTTCAATCGAGCGGTGCAAAATTAATTCTTGATTCCATAGGTCAATTTGAATTATGGCAATCCTTGTTTCCTGACGCAGGAGTAGGTATACGATGTAACATTGGCGAACTGGTTGTTCCAAGGGAAACCACAGGTGGTTATTTTATCGGGAAACATAGCCGGATGGGTCTTACAATGGACTCGGTAAAAAGTCTTAAAGGAAATCCCTCTGTTTCCGGCCTTCATATTTATGTTGGGACCAACATTTCTGAAATAGACTATTTTCTTGAATGCTACAAACACGTTGCTGATCTGGTAGAATTGTTTCCTAATCTCGAATACCTGGATTTCGGGGGTGGATTCGGATCGGGGGACAAGACCATAAGGGGATTTGACATGCACACATATAGCCGGAAAGTCACAGCATTAATGAAAGAGATTGAATTAATTTACGGTCGTAAGATATCTCTGATACTTGAACCAGGCAGAATAATCGGAGTTAATGCCGGTTTCTTTGTTTGCAAAGTAACTGATATAAAAATGCGTGACAATCAGCAATTAATAGGAGTCAATGCCTCAAGTGTTCAGTTTCCGAGACCATTATTTTATCCTGATAGTGCGTTTCACCCCGTTTCAATACTGGGCAGGTTAAATTCTGAAACAGACAGGAAGGAAAGAATATCTTCCATTTACGGCTGCTCAACTTATTCACGGGATTACCTGGCAAGGGAACTGGAATTACCAGGGGTTCATATCGGGGATTTAGTGATATTGGGTCAAGCTGGTTCGTATTGTGCAACAGCACATACAAGTTTCCTGGGTTTCCCAAAAGCGGAGGAGTATTTTATATGATTTTTAAAGAAGTATTTACGAAAAAAGATTTGCGCATCTTTTTCAGGATTCCGGAAGAGATTTATAAAACCAATATTTTCTACCGGGCTTCAGAAAATGATATAACCAGTCTATTGGTAGAGGGACCTTCTGCGTTTCATCTGCATGCAACCATTCATTCATTTATAATTTTGGAGCATGATAAAGTGGCAGGGAGGTTTTCTCTTATTCAAGATCATAAACTCCCTGAATATGTGCAGGTTTCATTTTTTGAGGCAAGGACTGGTTTGGCCGGCATAGCTAACCTCATAGCAGAAAAGGCACGTTCAGTATTTCCAGGCTGCAGGAAGATTGTCGTTGGACTCAACGGGCATTTGAACTACGGGGCAGGCATTTTAACAAGTAATTTTGATGAGGTCCCGGTATTCGGACTTCCTTACAATATGGAATATTATCAGGATTATTTTTCTGGTTTCAGGAAAATACCTCTTGTTTCTTACAGATTTCCTGTAGAACCTTTTATAGAATATCACAGTACAATGGGCAAAAATCCTGATTTTAAAGGGATAACAGTAAGAAAGCTTAATAAAAGGAATCTGCGGGAGGATACTGAAATTTATACATACCTGAATAATGCTTGCTTTCCTGGTCATCCATTCTGGGCAGAAAGGAATACTCAGGAGGATTTTGAGCTATTTCATCCGTTTCGTTATTTGATCAAAGAAGAAAATTTATTGTTTGCGGAAAAAGATGGTAAGCCCATTGGATTTTTTCTTTGGTATCCCGATTTCAATCAACTTCTTAAGGGTCATAATCACCTTGGATTAAAACACGTACTGCAGTACTACTTTGACAGTAAGGTTGATACATTCAGGTTTACGGAAATTGCAGTTTTACCGGAGTATAAGAAGAGTCATGCCGTACAGGCAATGATATTGTTCGCCATTCCTTATATAAGAAAATCAGGAATAAAATATGGAGAAGGGGGCTTTATTTTCGAGGAAAACATTAACAGTATTGCAATGACAAGGAGATTTCTTGAAAGGGCAACAGGTAATAAAATGGAACCCTACCGCCACTATGCTCTTTTTGAAACGGGTTTATAATATTAAACATAGTTTTTGTGAAGGCAGAAAATGAAATATCTGAATACCCTGATACTACTGGAAACAGCCGGTTAAGAATATTGGTTTGCAAACCCCGGCTTGCCGTCCAGACCATCAGGTTAAACCGGTTTATACGGTGTGAGCCTTTGGAAATGGAGTATCTGTATACTGTTTTACAACATCATGATATATATCTGCTTGATGGCATTGTTGATCGTCGTAATCCTGTCCGTCTGGCATCGAAACTTAAGACTCAGATTGTCTTGTTCACTTCACTTATTACGACTGTTTCAGATGTCCTTAAAACCGCATCACGTCTGAAAAAGCTTGAAAATCCACCTTTGATCTTTGTCGGCGGACCTGATGCAGAAGTAGTTCCTGAGCATTTTTTTTCAAAAGATGTTGATGGCGTATTTTTCGCCAATCAATTGGAAGCAATAACCCTTGTAATTGACCGGATAGTCCATAATCATCAATATGATGATATCCCTGGCGGCGCTTTTCCCATCAGGGGGAAATTTATCCGCAATCCTTCTCTTCCGGCTGATCCGGCAAAAATTCCCCGTGCAAAGCATTTCCTTCTCGAGCAAAATTCCAATCGTTATAAAATAATCTATTACAAACCTTGTGCTTCAATAAAAACAGCTTTTGGCTGCTCAGGAAAGTGTACTTTTTGTTTCTGTACCGAAATGAATGGCGGAAATTATAGTGCCAGGCCTATTATTGATGTTGTAGATGAGATTGAAGAAATTTCAGTAAAAAACATTCTGATACTGGATGATAATTTTTTTACTTCAAGAAAACGTCTTGAAGAGTTTTGTGAGCTTATTCAGAAGAGAAACATCAAAAAGGAATTTATAGCCATTGGCAATGCACATTTTATTGTCCGTAATCCTGACATAATGGTAAAACTTCGCGATGCTGGCATAAAAGCGGTGATGGTTGGATTTGAATATGTAACCGACCTGGAGCTCGCAGCAGTTGATAAGGATTCATCTGTGAATGACAACAACAAAACTATTGAGATCTGCAGGGACCTTGATATTGATTTGTTTGCCCTTTTTATTGTTAATCCCGACTGGCGTCATACTGATTTTAGGAAACTGGCCGATTACATCATCAAAAATAAGATCCCATTCGCACTTTTCTCAACACTAACAGTATTTCCCGGGACTAAACTGGCCCGTCTTAAACCTGAACAATCACCGGATATGTCAGAATCCTGGCGTTTTGATCTGTTACGCCTGCATCAGAAACCAGGGCATATGTCTGTAATAATGTATTATCTGTGGCTTTTTTATCTCTATATGATACCAGGAATGCAATTTGCTTCCATACAAAAAATCAGGAAGCGGTATGGATTAACCGGTATAATCCGTCATTCGGTCACAGGGTTTTTTATGGGATGGGAATACCTGATTAAATTACTTATATGGAGATAGATATAAGCTGAAAAATAGATTTACCATAGATACCGGATTGTGAAATATCACAACTAACATGAGAACTGAAATCACTGACGTATACAAAGCCCTCGACCTTCCTGTGAAATGGGATCAGACTGCAGATGATTATTTTCAAACCAGTGAATTTCTCCATCATACTGAAAAATACAATCCTTGTAACCAGCGGTACTATCTTCTTTTTCAGAATGGAGTATTCGTAACCGGGGCAGTTGTTTATACCCTGAAACTAGATTTGTTAACTTATCTCAGTATTCCAAGTCCATTCCGGATGAATATCGCAGGGATTCCCTGTTCGGTATCGGCTGGTGGAATAATTGGCAACCTTGATTATTTGCCTCAGATTATTGCCTATATTAAAACAAGGGAAAAGGGTTTACACCTGTATCTTAATCTGGCATCTGAATTAATGGTAGAAAAAATGATATCCGGGAAAACCCTTCCCACTATCATTTTTACAAACAATTTCATTTCATGGGAAGATTATATTCTGGCAATGAGATCTGATTACAGGCGAAGAGTCAGGCAAATTTCTTATCCGTTTTCAGAAATTCATAAGATGCAGGCTGTTTGCTCTAATTTTAACAGGAGTATGTACGAACAGTATCTCGAAGTATTGAAACACAGCAAGGGTAAACTTGAAACATTGTCATTTGATTTTTTTCAGAAACTGCCGTCAAATTTTAATCTCACTGCATTTTACGGTGCTGACAAGCTCATTGGTTGGTATATTACATCCGTTTTTAAGGATAAGTTTTACTTTTTTCTGGGAGGTGTGGACTACACACTAAACCATAAGTTTAATACCTATTTTAATATTCTGTTAAGTGTAGTAAGAGAGGGCATTGAAAAAGGATCATCTATAATTGACCTGGGTCAGACCGCTGAAATTCCAAAGCTTCGACTTGGAGGTAAACTTGTTGAAAAAAGGATGTTGGGATATCATTCAAGTCCGGTAATGAGAAAACTCATGAAAGCAGGTAAAAGTCTTCTCGAATATTCTGCTGTTTTCCAGCAAACAAATGTATTTAAAGATAACAAATGAAAATACTGTTTGTACGTCCGAAGCCATCAGAAGAAACAATTGGACTCCAGCATGTAATGATTGTTGAACCATTGGAACTGGAGGTATTGGCCACCCTTGCTGGTCCTGATAATCAATCTGTCATTATTGACATGATTCTGGAAAAAAAGACGATCGATTTTTTCATCAGAAAAGAAAATCCCGATGTTTTTTGTGTGACCGGTTATATTACCAACGTGCCTGTAATGATTAATTATTGCCGGTGTGCAAAAGGGATAAATGGTGGAATCATTACTGTAGCAGGCGGTGTTCACTGTGAGGTTTGTCCGCAAGATCTGAATGATGAATCAGTTGATTACCGGGTTGTCCGGAATGCTGTAATAGTTTTTCCTCAGCTTCTTAGCTATTTTGAAAATGAGAAAGTATTCCCGAAAGGGATCCTCAGGCATAATGAGCAGCTTAAGCTATCTGAATTACCTCCGTTTAATTTTTCTTACCCAATTCCCGACAGGAAATTAACCACTCATTACAGAAAGAACTATTTTTATATTTTCCATGAAAAAGTAGCATTGATCAAGACTTCTTTTGGTTGTCCATTCACCTGTAATTTTTGTTTTTGCCGGGAGATTACTCAGGGAAAATATTTCGAACGACCACTCAGTGAAGTTATTGCGGAGCTTCATTCAATAAAGGAGAAAAATATCTATATTGTTGATGACGATTTTCTGACAAGCAAAACCAGGGTAAAGGATTTTATCGAGGCTAACCGGTCAGCTGGTCTTGATAAAAACTATCTGCTGTATGGAAGGGCTGACTTTATTGCCGGGAATCCTGATCTGATGTCAGATTTCAGAACAATTGGATTGAGAACTGTTATAGTCGGTTTCGAATCATTTTCTGACCATGAACTTAAAAGCTACAATAAGAATACAGATGTAAAAACAAATGAAGAAGCCATGCGGGTTTTGAATAATTGCAGGATTGAATGTTATGCTACAATAATCGTTTCTCCTGACTGGGGTAAAAAAGAATTTGACTACTGTCGGGATAAAATCTGTAAACTGGGGATTCATTATGTTAATCTTCAGCCTTTTACTCCCCTTCCAGGAACTGGAGTCGTTGTAGAAAAGGATGAACTTATTATTCCATATTCTGACTTTGAGAGATGGGACCTGGCGCATGTTACAATTCGTCCGAAAAAAATGAGCACAACTGATTTTTATAAAAATATACTCCGGCTCTATAATTTGATTCTTTTTCAGCCACGATTTTTATTTGACTACCTGGGGAAAAATAATCTGCTTATGATTCTGAAAATGTTGAAGGGAAGTATTAAGGTCAGGAAACAATATATGTTAAAAATAAAAGAATTGAAAAGAAATGCCTAAAATACTGTTTATACAGCCGACGCAGTACGGAGCAGATAATGAATTGTGCAAGAGGTAAAAATCGAAGTTGTTGATGAAATAAACTATAATACGGATGCAGATATTGTCGGGATTGGCACAATGGGTTATGCCATATACAGGGGTATTGAGATTGCATCTGAATTCAGGAAGCGGGGTAAGGTTGTGGTTATGGGAGGATATATGGCGTCACTGGTAGCAGAAAAAGCACTGGAGTACGTAGATTCGGTTGTGGTTGGTGATGCAGAAATATCATACCCTCTTTTGTTGAGGGATTTTGAAAAAAACAGGAAAATTCAAAGAATATATCATCATCCGATAGAAAGTCTGGAGGGATTGCCTCTTCCAAAATATGAGCTCCTGCTGGAAAAACCAATTGGAAACATGCTCCCTGTGCAGGCAGGGAGAGGCTGCACCCAGTCCTGCAGTTTCTGCAGTATAGCTTCTTTATACAAAGGGAATTATTTTACGCGGCCAGTCAAAGAGGTTTTACGAGACATTCAGAGAGTTAAAGATCTGGGTTTTAATAAGTTTTATCTTCTGGACGATAACATAGTTTCCAATCCCGAATATTTAAAAGCCTTATGTAAAGAAATTGAACCTTTAAAAATGACCTGGG
>JFJP01005401.1_pt1 | contig 24164 bp, 21 predicted proteins | sample 431651 | NCBI WGS metagenome assembly JFJP01 (sample SAMN02602958, study PRJNA72255) | Microbial mat metagenome, whole genome shotgun sequencing project. | biome: fresh water; feature: sink hole; material: water; isolation source: purple microbial (photo- and chemosynthetic) mats found in...
CCGTCCGAGCGCGACCTGTCCGAACTCAAGCGCGAAGGTTTTGCGCGTTGCTTTATCGCGCTGCACGGCCGCTTTGGGGAGGACGGCACGGTGCAAGGTGCGCTGGAACTGCTGGGTATTCCCTACACGGGTTCGGGTGTCATGGCCTCTGCGATTGCCATTGACAAGGTGACCACCAAGCGCATCTGGCTGTCCGAAGGCGTATCCACCCCACGTTACCAACTGCTGCACCGCGGCCGGTTCGATCGCAAGCAGGTGATCGAGGTGCCGGACTCTCTGGGACTGCCGGTGATCGTGAAGCCAGCCCGGGAAGGCTCGTCCATCGGGGTGACCAAAGTGTCCGGGTATTCAGGCATGGTCGAGGCGGTGGCGGCAGCCGAGAAACTGGATGCCGATGTGCTGTGCGAGCAATGCATCGAGGGCGACGAAGTGACATGCCCGGTGCTGGGCAGTGGCGAGAACGCCCGCGCACTGCCAGTCATTCGCATCGTGGCACCCGAGGGTAACTACGACTACCAGCACAAGTATTTCACCAACGACACCCAATACCTGGTGCCCTGTGGTTTGCCAGCGGGCGAAGAGGAAGTGATTCAGGCGCTGGTGCTCAAGGCCTACCGAATGCTGGGCTGCCGTGGCTGGGGACGTGTGGACGTGATGATTGATGCGAAGACGCGCACACCCTACCTGCTGGAAATCAACACGTCACCGGGCATGACCAGCCACTCGCTGGTGCCGATGTCGGCCAAGGCGGCGGGCATCAGCTATGAGGACTTGTGCCTGATGCTGCTGCAGGCGGCCACACTGGATGCGAGGGACAACGGATGAATCCTGCTGTACCGCTGCCGGTGGATGTACGACTGATGAACACGACCGCAATGGTCCTGTTTCTGACGTTCGTCGTCTTCGGCGTGGTGACGGGCGGGCGCTGGCTCGCGCGATTGCCACAGTTCGATATCCGGTCGATAGCGGTCACTGGTGACGTAACCCATACCAACGTGGTGACGCTGCGTGCCAATGTGGCGCCACGACTCTCGGGCACGTTTTTCAGTGTCGATCTGGCGCGTGCCCGTGCCGCCTTTGAAGCTGTTCCCTGGGTGCGCCATGCGGTGGTGCGGCGCGACTTTCCCAACCGATTGCGGGTGGATTTGCAGGAACACCAGGCAGTGGCCTACTGGGGTGAAGAAGGTGCGCTGCGCCTGATCAACAGCTTTGGCGAAGTGTTTGAAGCCAATGTCGGCGAAGTGGAGCAGGACATGCTGCCGCGTCTGAATGGGCCCGAAGGCCAGAGCGCCGAGGTGCTTGCCATGTACCGGGCGCTCCAGCCTTTGTTTGAGCAAATGGATATCCCGATGGAACAACTGGAGCTCTCGCAGGGGGGCAGTTGGCAGGCGCGGCTGGACACCAGCGGTGTGATCGAATTTGGGCGCGGCGGGGTGGATGACGTCGTGCCGCGCACCCAGCGTTTCCTGAAAACACTGACCCAGGTGACGGCACGCTACTCGCGCCGTGCCAACGCGGTTGAGTCAGCAGATCTGAGGCATGAAAACGGTTACGCCATCCGCTTGCGTGGCGTGAGCACGCAAGCCAATGTCCTCCCCAAAAAGTAGCGAAAGAAAGCACAGCAGGTACCTTATGGCAAAAGAATACAAAGATTTGGTTGTCGGTCTGGACATCGGAACCGCCAAGGTCATGGCCGTGGTGGCGGAGGTGATGCCTGGCGGCGAACTCAAGTTGGCCGGCCTGGGCATTGCGCCGAGCAATGGCCTCAAGCGCGGTGTGGTGGTCAATATCGATGCCACCGTGGCCAGTATCCAGCAGGCGCTCAAGGAAGCCGAGCTGATGGCCGATTGCAAAATCACCCGTGTCTACACCGGCATCACCGGCAGCCACATTCGCGGCATCAACTCCAGCGGCATGGTGGCTGTGAAGGACCGTGAGGTGACGCAGGCCGATGTCGCACGGGTGGTGGAAACCGCCAAGGCCATCAACATCTCAACCGACCAACGCCTGCTGTTGGTCGAGCCGCAGGAATTCATCATCGACGGCCAGGACGTGAAGGAACCCATCGGCATGAGCGGCATCCGTCTGGAGGCCAAGGTGCATATCGTCACGGGCGCACAGAGTGCCGCCGAGAACATCATCAAGTGCGTGCGGCGCTGCGGTCTGGAGGTGGAGCAGTTGATGCTGAACCCACTGGCCTCGAGCCTTTCGGTGCTGACCGAAGACGAGCGTGAGTTGGGCGTCGCGCTGGTCGACATTGGCGCTGGTACCACCGATGTTGCCATTTTCACCAACGGCGCCATTCGCCACACGGCAGTCATCCCGATTGCAGGCGATCTGATCACCAGCGACATAGCCATGGCCTTGCGCACCCCCACCAAGGATGCCGAAGACATCAAGGTCGAGAGCGGCCATGCTAAACAACTGCTGGTCGACCCCGAAACACAGGTGGAAGTGCCAGGGCTGGGCGATCGCGGTCCGCGCATGCTCAGTCGCCAGGCCCTCTCTGGGGTGATTGAGCCGCGCATTGAAGAGATCTTCTCCCTGGTGGCCCAGGTCATGCGCGAATCGGGTTACGAAGAAGTGCTCTCCAGTGGCATTGTGCTCACCGGTGGCAGCTGCATCATGCCAGGCATGGTCGAACTGGGTGAGGACATCTTCCTCAAGCCGGTACGACGGGGTATCCCCAAGTATTCCAGCGCCCTGGCAGACATGGTGGCGCAACCGCGTGCTGCCACTGTGATGGGTTTGCTCGAAGAGGCCCGGTTGGCCCGTATGCGTGGATTCCGTGTGGCGCAAAAAGCAGGCTCCGTGAAAACCGCCTTCAGTACCGTCAAGGACTGGTTTGTGGGGAACTTCTGATGCGACAAAACAAGACTTGGCTGGCGCGGGGAAGTCCCCATTGGCGATGGCGATGCATCGGGCCGCCTTCCCTGGCGGGACGCAAGGAAAGAATTTCAGTTCACCATTTTTTAGATTTATCAGGAGAAACACATGGCCATCGAAATGATTGAAGAAGAGAGCTTTAACCAGGGCACACAGATCAAGGTAATCGGTGTGGGGGGCGGTGGCGGCAACGCAGTGGAGCACATGATCGCGACGGCAGTGGGCGGCGTGGAATTCATCTGCGCCAATACCGACGCACAAGCCCTGAGCCGCAGCGCGGCGCACAAGACGATTCAGCTGGGAACCAACGGCCTGGGCGCGGGCGGCAAACCCGACAAGGGGCGCGAGGCAGCTGCTATCGCCGAGGCGCATATCCGTGAGGCCATTGAAGGTGCGCACATGCTCTTCATTACGGCTGGCATGGGCGGCGGTACCGGCACTGGCGCGGCACCAGTGATTGCGCGCATTGCCAAGGAAATGGGCATTTTGACGGTAGGCGTGGTGACCAAGCCGTTTGAGTTTGAAGCCGCCAAACGCATGCAGAACGCGGATGCTGGTTTGGCTGAGCTGGAAGCCAATGTCGACTCGCTCATTGTCGTGCTGAACGAAAAATTGCTGGAAGTGCTGGGTGAAGACATCAGCCAGGATGACGCGTTTTCCCACGCCAACGATGTGCTGAAGAACGCGGTGGGCGGCATTGCAGAGATCATCAATGTCCCAGGCCATGTCAACGTCGACTTTGAAGACGTGCGCACGGTCATGGGCGAACCCGGCAAGGCCATGATGGGCACCGCTATCGCTAAGGGCCCGGACCGTGCACGCATTGCCGCCGAGCAGGCGGTGGCTTGCCCGCTGCTAGAGGGCATTGACCTCTCCGGAGCCAAGGGTGTATTGGTGTTGATCACGGCCGCCAAGGGCTCGCTGAAGCTGTCGGAGTCCAAGCTGGCCATGAACACCATCCGCGCCTACGCCTCGGCCGATGCCCACGTCATTTACGGCACGGCCTACGACGACGCGCTGGGCGAGGACATTCGCGTGACGGTGGTTGCCACCGGGCTGAGCCGACAGGGCGCACGCCGCACAGCGCCGCCGCTGCAGGTCTTGCGCACGGGAACCGACAATGTGCCGTTCCAGGTGCCCACGCTCAACACCCTAGCCTCACCGTCGGGCAATGTTGCGCAATCTGGCACCACTGGCGTGACGCAGCCGGACTACGCTGGTATGTCCACCCCGAGTGTCTGGCGCACCAACCGCACGCAAGCCGCCGCACGCGTTGACGCGCTTTCCAGCGGTGGCATGGACGACTACGAAATCCCTGCATTCCTCAGAAAGCAGGCAGATTGATAAAATTGTTGTGTGCTGAAACAACGAACGCTTAAATCCCTGACCCAGGCCGTTGGCGTGGGGCTGCACAGTGGGCAGCGGGTGGAAATCACCCTGCGGCCGGCGGCGCCCGATACCGGGATCGTCTTTCGCCGAGTCGACTTGCCGCAGGTTGTGGATATCGTGATGAGTGCCGCCGCGGTGACCGACACGCGCATGGCGTCGACTATTTCCAGCGGCACCGCCAAGGTGTCCACCGTGGAACACCTGATGTCGGCCTGCGCGGGGTTGGGTATTGACAACCTGTATGTGGACATCACGGCCGAAGAGGTGCCGATTCTGGACGGTTCTGCGGCTTCGTTTGTATTCCTGTTGCAAAGCGCTGGCATCGAGTTGCAGAACGCACCGCGCCGCTTCATTCGTTTGCTGAAAGCAGTGGAAGTGCGCGAGGGCACGGGAGAGAACGAGAAGTGGGCGCGCCTCGAACCGTTCCATGGCTTCAAGCTCAGGTTCGAGATCGACTTTCACCACCCCGCAGTGGACTCTTCGGGGCAGTCGGTGGAGTTTGATTTGAGTACCGGCTCGTACGCACGCGATATTGCGCGGGCGCGCACCTTTGGCTTTACCAAAGACGTGGAAATGATGCGTGCCAATGGGCTGGCGCTGGGCGGCGGCCTGGACAACGCCATTGTGATGGACGACTACAAGATTCTCAACGCCGATGGGCTGCGCTACGACGATGAGTTCGTCAAGCACAAGATGCTTGACGCGATGGGCGACCTGTACGTCATCGGCAAACCGTTGCTGGCAAGTTTCAGTGCCTTTCGCTCTGGCCACGCCCTGAACAACAAACTGCTGCGGGAGTTACTTTCGCGCAGTGATGCCTGGGAGGTGGTGACCTTCGAAGATGACAGGCTGGCACCTGCTGGTTTTGCCCAGCCGGCACAGGCCTGGTAAAGGCGTACACGTACCATGCTGCTGTTTCGCTGGCTGATGCTGTTGATGCTGCTGGGCACGGTGGTTTGCTTCATGTTTTACATTGGCACCGGTCAGGAGCGATTCAAGCGTTACGGTTTGAAGACACTGAAGTGGACGGTGATTGCCGCGATGGGCTTTTTTGCTGTATTGATACTGGAGCGCATCGCGTAGCCAGCAAAACAGAAAACCCAGACACTAACCATGAATACCGAACTCGATCGTGTGGATATGCTGCGCTACCTGTCCGTTGTGCCCCTGTTCATCCACCTAACGGATGACGAGCGGACCCGTCTGGTCCAAGGTTGCAGTCTAAACCGTTTTGGCAGAGGTGAAATGGTGTTCAGGACCAATGATGTCTGTGATGCGTTCCATGTTGTGATCGTGGGTCAAATCAAGCTATATGTGTCTTCACCTTCCGGGCAGGAAAAGGTCATTGAGATCATCGGTCCTGGTCATAGTTTTGCCGAAGCCATTATGTTTCTGGAAATACCATATTTTCTGAATGTCCAGGCCTTGTGCGACACCTTGCTGATGCGCATCAGCAAGAACATTGTGTTCGAGGAAATAGCGCGGGATTCCAAGTTTGCGTTGCGAATGCTGGCCAGTATCTCGCGCCGGCTACATGGGTTGGTGCAAGACGTGGAAGGCTACGCGCTGCACAGCGGTGCTCAGCGCCTGATTGGCTTCCTATTGCGAGGTGTCGAAAACAGCGAAGTTGTGCCAGAGCGGCGTTTGACCGTTTCACTTCACGTGAGCAAAGCCACAATTGCCTCCCGACTGTCGTTGACGCCCGAGTATTTTTCGCGGGTGTTGCATGAACTTGAAGCGGATCAGCTAATCGAGATCGACAAACGCGAGATTCGCATCCTAGATGTCAAACGACTTGCCCAATACGGCGCAAGCTGATTCCAGTTCCAGTGCAAACATACGGCATTTGTCAAGCCGATAGTTAAAACGCCGTGCCATCCAATTGTTGCCGTCTCCCTTGCCGCGGACGGATCATTGAGAACGAGCAGAGTGTTGGTCTGGCCGACGCCAGTCGAGGCAGACTATTCCGATGTTTACGGGTTTCCAAATCTGGCTTTAGAAATTGGTGCCGGTCCGAGATTTTCTAGTAGTAGCACCACTTTTTGAAAATTTCGTCCGCACTGAGGCTTCAGTTCCTTTAAATGAACCCCGCAGTTACCTAGTTACCAGTAAAACATCTGGCGGCATGAACGGGCCAAGGAACGGTGCGACTACGTCACTCCCCTAGCACAGTAGCACTGCCCAACGGTCTATGCATGGTGGTCTTTTCCGACGAAAGCGCAAACAAGCATTGGCGGCGGCAAGCTCAGATAACCCGGTCCAGGTCTTGACTAACGTACGGGCGCAATACTACATTGCGACAGCTTCGCATCTGAAATTCTTGAACTAGATTAAGGTTATTTAACGGCTCGTTCTCTAGACTCCTTCATGGCAATAGGGTCTTTGTTTGTAAAATGAGAGGGTCAGAAAGATGAGTACCAGCAAGTTTTTGCGGCGACTCGCCGGGCCATTGGCAGTGTGCGCTGCCGTGCTGTTCGGTGCATCAGTTGCCCAAGCGGCAGGGCCGGATCCGGCATATTCGAAGCAGCAGGATGCCACGGTCGGCCAGATGAAAGGCAATCTCGCCAAATCGGCAGAGGCAAAGATCAAGATGGTTGACGTGGCAAACTGTTATGGTTGTCACAAGGACATCAAAGAATTTCACGTGAGCAGCAAACACTCCAGTGTGAATTGCGCATACTGCCACACTGGTTCTGATGAGCACGTCAAGAACGACGGCAAACCTCTGGCACCGACCCAGGCGTCCATCGGCACTCGGACCGATCATGCCGCTTGCGCAACCTGCCACCAGGAACAGTTCAACACCTTCGCCAACATAAACTACGATTCCGGTGCCAAACTGGAAAAGGCGACGATGCGGGGTGTTTCACCCATGTTTGACAAACTGATGGCACCGCATGGCTTTACAAAGGAGCATGCAGAACCTCGCAGCCACGTCTTCATGACCCTGGATCACCTGATTGTGGATCGTGCCTATGGCGGACGCTTCCAGATGAAGGACTGGACCCGCATCACCGATGCACGCAATGCGGTCTCCAATTTGTGGACCGTCATCCTCAAGGACAGCGATCCCAGCAATACCGACCAGAAGGCATTCATGCCCCAGGTAGCAACGGCTGCCAATCCGGTGTGTATGAATTGCAAGTCTTTCGATAACATCCTGCGCTGGAAGTACATGGGCGACCCGGACCCAAAAGCCAAGTGGAGCCGTGTATCCAAACCCGTTGAGTTCGCCAAGGACATTTCACACTCGCTCAACTGCTTCATGTGCCATGACCCACACTCGTCGGCCCCGCGGGTGGCGCGTGATGCACTGATCAATGCGGTAGTTGATCGCGGTCTGGGGACTTACCCTCTGGACAAAGCCAAGAGTGCAAAGAACCCGATGAAGAAAGTGGAATTCCGTGACGGCTTCCGTGCCATTGGCTTGTTGTCCAAACCCGACTCCAACCTGATGTGCGCCCAGTGCCACGTGGAGTACAACTGCAACCCGGGTATCGACACGGCTACCGGTGGTTCAGTCACGATGGCGGACCGTCGTGCCAACCACTTCTTCTGGGCCAACGTATTTGACTATAAAGCGGCTGCCCAGCAGATCAATTTCAAGGACTTCAAACATGCTGTTACCGGCGCTGCGCTGTCCAAGCTGCAACACCCGGAAGCCGAGACCTATTGGGGCTCCAAGCATGAAAAAGAAGGCGTGGAGTGCCAGGGCTGCCACATGCGCAAAATTGAGAAGAACGGCAAAACCTTCACCGATCATCAGCAACGCTCGCCACGCTCCATGCTCAAAGAAACTTGCGTGAAGTGCCACGGTGAAATGACCGAAGAAAACGCCAAGTATCAAATTGACGCGATCCAGAACTACACCCGCGGCAAGCTAGCCAAGGCTGAGTACTGGCTGGCACAGTTGATCGATACATTCCCGAAAGCACGCGCTATTGGCGTGCCCGAAGAAGCCATCAAGGCTGCCCAGGCCAACCACGATCAAGCACACATCTACTGGGAGTGGTGGACAGCCGAAAACTCAGTTGGTTTCCACAACCCGGCTGCTGCTCGGGATTCGCTCACCAAGTCGGTCAATGAATCGCAAGCGGGTATCAAAGTGTTGACAGATGCAATTGCCTTAAAGACAACAACGGCGGCCAAGTGAACCGTTGATAGCCGGATGATTGATGCGGGGGCGCGTTGGTTCGTGCCCCCCTTTTTTTGTGTTTAATTTTGGAGCGACATGATTCCCGAACTTGGTCATCTGGCCTTGATCATTGCCTTGCAACTTGCATTGCTGCAGGGTGTGCTGGGCCTTGTCGGTGCCTCACGTGACAACCGCCTATGGATGGCCATGGCCCGTGGGGCCGCGCAGGGCCAATGGCTGTTCGTGTTGCTGGGCTTTCTGGCGTTAGCTTGGTCCTTCCTAATCAACGATTTTTCAGTGATGAACGTCGCTGACCATTCGTCCCGTCATCTCCCCCCGGAGTACCGAATTGCCGCCACGTGGGGTTCGCACGAAGGCTCGTTCTTGCTTTGGACGCTGCTGCAGGCGAGTTGGACTCTCGCAATCGTGGTTGCCCGGCGTCAGTTGCCAGCCGAACTCCATGCCCGAGTGATTGGTGTGCTGGGGCTACTGAGCTTTTGCTTTCTGGCCTTCGTGCTATTCACCTCGAATCCATTCTTGCGCCTGCATCCACCGCCGGCCAATGGCAATGATCTCAACCCCTTGTTGCAGGATCCGGGCATGGTCATCCACCCACCGCTACTGTATATGGGATACGTGGGCTTCTCGGTGGCTTTTGCCTTTGCCATTGCAGCTTTGATTTCTGGAAAATTTCACGAGGGCTGGACACACTGGATACGCCCCTGGACGCTGATAGCATGGGCTTTTCTAACCTTAGGCATCGCAGTGGGTTCCTTTTGGGCGTACTATGAGCTTGGCTGGGGTGGATGGTGGTTCTGGGACCCAAGCGAGAACGCCTCACTGATGCCTTGGCTGGCCGGTACGGCGCTGGTGCATTCGCTGGTGCTGACGGGTCGCAGCGGCATGTTGCAAGTTTGGACCGTATTCTTGGCGCTCGCTTCGTTTTCTCTGGCGCTGATCGGAACTTTTCTGGTTCGCTCCGGTGTACTGTCATCGGTACATGCTTTTGCGCAGGATCCATTGCGTGGCCTGTTCATCCTAGTGTTTATCGGGCTTGTGGTCGGTGGGTCCTTGCTTTTGTTTGCAAAGCGTGCCGGAGTAGTGCAAGTCGCAAGCCACTTCAAGTTGATTTCCCGAGAGGCGGCGCTGCTCACCGGGAATGTTTTTTTGTTGATTGCCTTGCTCACAGTCATGTTGGGAACCCTTTATCCACTCCTTCTTGATGCTTTGAGTCTTGGCAAAATCTCCGTTGGCCCACCTTATTTCAATGCCGTGTTTGTGCCTTTGATGGTGCCGCCGCTCTTGTTGATGGGCATAGCGCCCTGGATGCGTTGGGGCCAAGAGCACCTAACCGCGTTGTTTCAACAAGTGCGCTGGCAAGCCCTACTGGCGCTCGCAATGGGTGGGGCGTTGCCTGCTGTTGCCGGTGATTGGCGCTGGCAAGCGGCGCTTGGTGTAGCGCTGGCCGGGTGGATTAGCCTCAGCACGGTAAGTGGTTTGGTTCAGCGGTATCGCGCCACGGCAAGCTTGCCGCTGTCTGCCTATGGAATGGGCTGCGCGCACCTTGGCATGGCTATCGGCATTGCAGGGATGGGGCTCGTGTCGGCGTACCAAAGTGAAAAGACCATCGCCATGAAACCCGGAGAGAGTACTACCCTCGGCGCTTACGAATTTGTTTTTAAAGGCGCGCAGGAAGTACCCGCCGCCAACTACTCGGCCATGCGTGGCACATTGTTACTCAACCATTCAGGGAAGGAAGTAGCTACGCTGTTGCCGGAGAAACGCTTGTATCGAAGTTCACAGACGCCCTTCACCGAAGCAGCAATTCGCTACGGTTTTTCCGGAGACATTTATGTCGCGCTGGGCGAACCCCTGGGAGACGGAGGCTGGAGCGTGCAGCTCTATCTGAAGCCGTTCGTTGGCTGGCTCTGGGGCGGCGCGCTGATCATGGTGCTGGGTGCTGTGCTGGCTGCCATCGGAGTACGTCGCAAGGGAGCGACCGCATGAGCATGTGGATTATTGCAGCGGTGATGATCGCGATGGCATGGGCTGTTTTGGCATGGTCCGGGTTGCGCGCCGGACCAGCGGTGCCGGGTCGGCGCTCATCGCTGTTCGCCATAGCGATGGCTTTTCCGGCCATCACCGTTGGACTTTACCTTTACCTCGGTGCACCGGATATTCTGAAGGAGCAGGCGCTAATCCAGGCCCAAATGCAATACGACACCGAAGGCATGGTCACGGCGCTGGAAAATAAACTCCAAGCTGCCTCCAACGATGCCGAAGGCTGGTATACCCTGGGCCGCGCTTACGTCGCATTGGAGCGATACCCGGATGCCGAGGAGGCTTTGCGCAAAGCTACGACCCAAGCACCCAATAGCGCCAAAATTCTTGCCCAATATGCAGAAGCCATTGCCTTGCGCAGTGGCAGCCTGATGGGGCGGCCGCGAGAATTGCTGATGGAGGCACTCGACATTGATTACGAGGAAGAAAAAGCACTTGAACTGGCTGGGCTCGCCGCCTTCCAGCAGGAGAAATGGGCCGAGTCTCTGCACTTCTGGCGCCGACTGCTCAAGAAACTACCTAAAGATACAGACCAGCACGACGCTATCAGCCAGGCGGTCAAGGTGGCAGAGTCGAAGGTTGGCGTTGCGAGCGGTCTGGGTGACCGCGCCAAACTGGTTCCACCGGCACGTAAGCCCATCCCGTTTGATCATTGAGGCGACTTTCAATCAGCGTCCGCTGACCGGGAGGCGGGTTACAAAGTCCGCAACGGCAGCAATTTCTTGATCGCTGTAGTGGATGATGGCTTTGATCATGTCCGGATTGGCATTGCGTCGTTCGCCACTGCGAATCAGCTGACTCTCCCGAACGAGATAACGGTAATGCTGTCCGGAAATACGCGGAAAAAATCGGCTTGCATCGCCCATACCGTTGGGCCCATGGCAAGCTGCGCAGTCGCGCTCATACAGTCGTCGGCCCTGGGTCAGATCTTTGCCGTCACCACGACCATGGTCTGGTGGTACCGGAAGCTGCTGCACGTAGACCGCAATATCTGCAATATCCTGCACCGAGAGAGCCTGGTGGTCGGCAAACGGAAGCATTTTGGGGTTGTTGCGCCGACCGCTACGTACATCCACCAGTTGTTTAACAATAACCGCCGCGTGCTGGCCGGCCAAACGTGGATAACTGCCATCCAGTCGCCCGAGTGCACCCACACGATGGCAGCCTTGACAGATCACAAAGGCCGCCTCACCTCGAACAACATTGCCCTTGAACGAGAGTGCAGTAGACTGGTCCGGATCGAGCGCGTTCCACGGCAATTGGGCAAATGCAGTCGTGGAGCCAATCACGACACATAGCAGTGCAAAGGTTCGATGCAGCACTATCAATTCCTTCACATTCCCGAAATGTACTCGGCCAGTGCTTGGGCCTCGTCGTCGGTCAAGCGCTTGCCAACTGTGGTCATCAGAGGGTCAGTGGCGCGCCGGCCACTCCGATAGTCGGCCAGTTGCTTTAGCACATAGCCTTGATGCTGACCGGCTAGACGCGGGAAGCGCGCGTTGCCTCGCCCATCCGGTTGGTGGCAACCCGCGCAAGCTGGCACACCCGTGTCGGTATTTCCATCTTCGAATAAGACCTTACCTTTGGCGGCCAGCTCAGCGTTGGTCACTTTGCCCTGCTTCGGCTGCATCTGGCCGTAATAGCTTGCCAGCCCGACAAAGTCAGCAGGGTCGACAGTCGTCAAGACTTCGACCATGCGTTCGTCCCGGCGCCTGCCGCTCGAAAACGCCTTGAGCTGACGCAACAAGTATTCCTGATCCATGCCGGCCAGCTTCGGGAAGGTGTGGTCCGTGCTGTTGCCGTCGGCACCATGGCACGGCGCACACATCGTGACGGTCAACTGAGCCGCGTCCACCGCCAAAGCCGGTGCTGCAGCACCACCGCCCAGCGGCCACAGGATCATCCATGCGCGCAGAACAATTGGGTTGACCAGACGCCTCATGGCTTTGTCGAACCGCGCACCAAGCGCACATGGGCACCACTGGCGCTGTTTCCGGGAAGGGACAGGCCAAGCTCGAAGCTCACCAGCACAGCGCCACCCACCTCCAGCGCCACGTAGTCGCTGCTCCAGAAATACGAGGCCGGGGTGTTGGGGAAGAACAACGGAGCAATCTTTGGCGCGTTTTGGTTCTCTTCCAGCAAACCCTCCAATTCGGCAGCACTAGGCAAACGCCAATCGAGGTAGCCGCACAGTCTGCTCTTGTTGATGGCTCTCATGTAACTCTGCGTATCACAACCCTGGTTGTTGCGGCAGCGCCCGCTGTTGGGGTATCCAGCGGGCTTGCCAGTTTCAGGCTGGGTGCTGACAAACCAGGAGTAAAGCCAGTCCTTGTCACGCGCACCATCATCATCTGTCTTGACTTCCCAGGTTAGTCCCGTGCGGATGTCCAGCACACAAGGGTGTGGCATCCGGCCAGCTTTAGGCCGTGTTTGCTTGCCCTGGGCATCAATGGCGACATAGGGCGTCGATTCAACGGCCAGGACCGAGCGTGCCAGCCCACTCAACAGCAGGAGGAATACGAGCTTTCCGAGGTGATATGCCCGCAGGCCGATATCGAATGAAACCATACATGAACGGTAATGCCAAGCGGTCGAAAAATGCTTAATCTAGTTCAATTTTTTTTGAACCCAGTTCGATAAAAATCCTAAGGTTGCGACCCAGTTTTCGTTTTACAGGAGTAACTCATGATCCAAGTTCGTCTTTCTCGCGCCTTGATGTCGGCCCTTGCCGCCGCCGGCCTGATGTTTTCCGGCACGTCTATGGCCCAGCCGGATGCAGATGCCGCAAGGCTGTTGTTCGATCAGAGTGATTGTGGCAAGTGTCACAACCCCGACAAAAACAAAAAGGCGCCCTCGTGGAAAAAAATTGCCAAGTCTTACAAAGGCAAGGCTACTGCAGAAGCAGAAGTCATCAAACACATGACCAAGGGTGGCAAAGTTAAGCTCGATGATGGCTCAGAAGAGGAGCACAAGGTCGTCGAATCCAAAGACCCCAAAGCACTGAGCAATATGGCCCAGTGGATCTTGTCACATTAATCGGTTTGATTCTTCTGGACGCCCGGTCGCGACCACGCCGGTCGGTACCGGGTGCCATGGCTGAGTGGTCGAGCCGAGTTGATCGATCGATTCGCGCAGCGAATTGTTAAGGGGAATTCAATGCACACGCTCAGACCCATGCTCAGGTCGATTTGCTTCTTTATCTGTTTGCTCTTTGGACTTTGGGGTACGGCTTTGGCCGCGCCAAGTGCGGCTAAGAACCCGAAACTTGACCGAGACGCCTGCCTGCAGTGCCACGATAGCCAAAAGGAAAAAATCAAGGTGGCCGTGGTCATCGACGGAGAGGATGACGAGCGCGAACTGCGGCGCATAGATGTCAACAAATTTGCCAAGAGTGTGCACAGCGGCCTGCAATGTGTGGACTGCCACGCCAACGTGGTAGACGCCCAAAAAAACCACCAGCTTGACAAAAACGTGACCAAGGCCAGTTGTGCCGATTGCCACCAAAACCTGTGGGAAAAGGCGCAGAAGGACGGCACCGCCAGAGATAAGCCAAGACTGGAATTGGTCGCCAAAAACATCGAAGCCTACAAAGCGTCCTTCCACGCTGTCGAGAACAAGAATATGCCGGGTTTCGCACGGGCCGTTTGTGATGACTGCCACACATCGCACGAATTCAACATACCGCCTAAAGGATCTGAGGGTCGCGAGGCCTGGCATCGAAGCATTCCGCAAACCTGCGGCAGCAAGTGCCATGAGGATCAACTCAAGGTCTACACTTCATCGATCCATGGTAAGGAGTTGATCGATAAGGGCAACATCAAATCGGCCGTGTGCACCGACTGCCACAGCGCACATAGCGTCACCGGTACATCAACGGACGCTTTTAGGCTCGCTAATGTTGAAACCTGTGGCACTTGCCACCAAGAAGAGAACAAGAGCTACAAGGACACCTACCACGGTCAAGTGAACAAGCTCGGATACGCCTACACCGCCCGTTGCGTTAGCTGCCATGACAGCCATGGCATCAGGGCAGTGACTGACCCCAAATCCAAGGTTCATCCGGACAACCGGATGAAGACTTGCGAGAAGTGTCATGACGGCAAGAAGGATCTCGCCAAAGCGCCTCCTGGCTTTGCCAGCTTCCAGCCCCATGGCCATGCCAATGACTTCAAGCGCTATCCGGAAATTTGGGTTGCCTGGCAAATCATGTTGCAACTACTGGTGGGCACCTTCGGATTTTTTTGGCTACATACGTTGCTGTGGTTCTACCGCGAATTCAAGGAGCGCCAACAGCGCAAGTCTCAACCCCATGTCAGGATCGAAGGGGTGCCAGATATCCCTGTACGGATGCGCGGTAAACACTTTCAGCGCTTCAGTCTCACCTGGCGAATCGCGCATCTTACCTTCGCGCTGAGTCTGATGATCCTGACGTTGACCGGTATTCCGCTGTTGTACCCTGAGGCCCCGTGGGCGAGGCCGTTAATGAGCCTCTTGGGTGGCCCGCACATCGCCGGTACTATCCATCGTGTCAACGCAGTGATCTTCGCCGGCGTGTTTTTCTGGCACCTCGCCTACATGGGGGTCAAGATCGGGCGCGACTGGAAGAACTTCAAAATTTTCGGCCCGAACTCCATGGTTCCTGGTTTGCAGGATCTCAAGGACATCATCGCCATGTTTAAGTGGTTTATCGGCAAAGCACCGCGGCCGATCTTTGACCGCTGGACTTATTGGGAAAAATTTGATTACTGGGCACCATTCTGGGGAGTGACAATTATTGGTGTCAGTGGCTTGATAATGTGGTTTCCCAATATCACGGGTCAGTATCTGCCAGGGTGGGCCTTCAATGTGGCGGCCATTTTTCATGGCGAAGAGGCTTTCCTAGCCGTAGTGTTCCTGTTCACCGTTCATTTCTTCAATAACCATTTCCGTCCGGACAAGTTCCCTCTTGAACGCGTCATGTTCACTGGTACGGTCACGCTGGATGATCTCAAGCACGATCATCCGCTGCAGTACAAGCGACTTCTTGAATCCGGTGAGCTTGAAGAGCATCTGGTTGACGCACCGTCACCAGCCATGCACAAGGGTTCAACGATACTTGGTTTTATCCTGATCGTGATGGGTTTAACTCTGCTAACGCTCGTGGGGATAGGTTTCTTTACGAGCCTTTGATATTTTTGGTGTTGGGGATAGCACGCCGGCGTATGGATTGCGGTGTCGTCTTCTTCTCATCTTCCAAACCTCTGAATTCAAGACCTGACTTGAATTCAGAGGCTTTCAAGCACGGAGCGATTAGAACCTTGTCATGCATTGATGACCTGTTTTAATAACTTGCCAAGTGCAAAGGTCGAAAAATCGAATGTCTCTTCAAGTTCTTTACAGCGCAACCACGGCCGACGTTCGACGATTGCCTCTACGTTACTGCACTTCGCTTGCCCGATATTGGCATCCCCACTAGGACTGACTTGCCTAAAGCCGCCGCAGGTGTGATCAAGTCTGCCAAGGTGACGCTAACGAGTACCGCGAGCTAACTGTCAATAGCATGCTGCAACACTCCCTTGAGGCCGCACTGGGGGCTCAAGCAGTGGTACCACCCCGGCGCAATCCCAGGACTGTGCAGTTGGCACCTCGATTTCTTCCGTTCGTCGCACTGCAAGAGCAAGAAGATCCCAAACGCGGTATCGTCGCTTGTCTTTGATTGCAACTTCTTCCATTCAAACGTATGAACAGTCCTTTGGCACCTCAATCGTCTTCCGCTTTGCGGCGCCGCAAAGCAATCTGGGTCGTTCTTGTGGTCCTTCTGGCTGCTGCGGGTGTTGCAGCATTCGCGTTGCAGAAGAATGAAAAAACAAAGGCGGGCAGTGCCGACAAAAAGGATGCCGCACCGGTGGTTCTGGAGTTTGCGCCCGGTGATGTGGCGCTGGTGCAGGTGCAGGCTTTGGCACGGACAGTTCCCGTCTCGGGGTCGCTTTCCCCGTTGACACAGGCACTGGTGAAGTCGACCGTCGCCGGCGAAGTGCGTCGTGTGCTGGTGCGCGAGGGGGAAGCGGTGCGCCAGGGCTCGGTGGTCGCCGAGATTGACACCACCGAAGCCCGCTCGCGACTGGATGCTGCGCTGGCCGACCAGGCCGAGCGGCGCTCGCGGCTGGCGATAGCGGTGCGCAACCGCGACACCAACCAGGCGCTGCTCAAGCAGGAGTTCATTTCACAAAACGCTTATGACCAGTTGGTCAGCACCTTTCAGGGCAGTGAGGCCGCAGTCCACTGGTCCGATGCGCAGGTGAAACTTGCGCGCAAGGCCATTGACGATGCAGTGGTTCGTGCGCCTATTTCCGGCCAGGTGGCCAAGCGCATGGTCAATGGCGGTGAGCGGGTATCGCCGGAAGCACCTGTTCTGTCTATTGTCGATTTGGCGCATATGGAACTGGAAGCAACCGTTCCTGCCGCCGAGGTGGCCGCCATTGCCGTGGGGCAGACGGTGCAATTCCAGGTGGATGGTCATGGAAGCCGCCAGTTTTCGGGTCGGGTGGACCGAATCAACCCGGTCGCTGAGGCGGGTTCCCGTGCCATCAAATTGTTTATTTCGGTTCCCAATGCGGACGGGTCGTTGCGCGGTGGCATGTTTGCGCAGGGCAACGTCACCCTGGCCAAGAGCACCGACCTGCCGGTCATCCCGGCAGGGTCCGTTTTTGAAGAGGCCGGCCAATCCTATGTGTACACCATTGAAGATGGAAAACTGGCCAAACGTGCTGTTCAGTTGGGGCAACGCGACGAGGCCACTGCGATGGTCGCCGTGAGCCAGGGTTTGTCACCGGGTGTGCCGGTGGTCCGCATTCGCATGAACGGGCTCAAGGCCGGAGCACCGGCCGTTGTGCGGCAAGTGAAGTCCGCATCTGAATCTTCCAAGCCAGCCTGAGTGAAGGCTTCGGGCACGCGCCCCCAACGCCACGGAGACACCCATGTGGATTACCAAAACCAGTATTAACCAACCCGTCTTTGCCACCATGGTCATGCTTGCACTGATGCTGCTGGGCATCATTTCCTATTCGCGTCTGGGCGTCGAGCAGATGCCCGATGTGCAAGTGCCAGGCGTGTGGATGCAGGTGCGTTATCCGGGAGCCTCGCCCGAACAGGTCGAGGCCGATCTCATGAAGCCGCTGGAAGAAGCGGTCAACACCATCACCGGTGTGCGCAACATCATTACCAACTGCTTTGAAGGGCGCGCCGAGTTGTGGGTGGAGTTTGAACTCTCCACCAAAATGGACAAGGCCGTGCAGGACGTGCGCGACAAGGTGGCGCAGATACGGCCGGGGTTTCCACGCGACGCCAAGGACCCGCTGATCGTGCGCGGCAATTTTGATGAGGGTGCTCCCACGTCCACCTTTGCGATCCTGTCCAACACCCGCAGCCTGCGCGAACTCAGCACCTTTGCCGACCAGCAGATCGTCAAACGACTGCAAGGTGTGTCGGGCGTCGGGCTGGTCAACGTCGGAGGCTCTGTGCAGCGGCAGGTGCAGATCCGTCTGCAGCCGCAGCAATTGCTCGCCTACCGTGTTGGTATTGATGAGGTCATGCGCGCCATCCGCGAAGTCAACCAGGACTTGCCGGCCGGGTCGTTGCGCACCGATCAGGCCGAACAACTGGTGCGGGTGGAGGGCAAGCTCAAGAGCGTGGAGGCGTTTCGCAAGATCATCGTGGCGCGTCGCGCCGGGGCTCCGGTGCTGCTGGAGCAGGTGGCCGCCGTCAGCGATGGCGAGCGGGAGGAGCAAAGCATCGGGCGAATAAATGGGCAGCCGGCGCTTACCGTCAATGTTTTCAAGACGCAGGACGCCAATCTGGTGGCCGTGGGAGACGAGGTTGCCAAAGCCATAGTCCAACTGCGCAAGGAGTTGCCTTCTGATGTGGAGATTCGGTCCATCTCCGAGAACTCTGTCTATGTAAAACAGGCCCTGGACAACGTGAAGGAGACCATTCTGGAAGGAGGGGCGCTCACCATCCTGATCGTGTTCCTGTTTCTGCACTCGTGGCGTAGCACCATCATTACCGGCGTGACCTTGCCAATCTCGGTGTTGTCCACCTTCATTGCGATGTACGCATTCGGCTTCACCATCAACGGCGTCACGCTGATGGCCTTGTCGCTTTGCATAGGCCTGCTGATCGACGACGCGATTGTGGTGCGCGAAAATATTGTGCGCCATGTCGGCATGGGCAAGGACCATCGCACGGCGGCGCGTGACGGTACCGAAGAAATCGGTCTGGCCGTGTTGGCGACCACGCTGGCGATCTGCGCGGTGTTTATCCCGGTGGCGTTCATGACCGGCATCATCGGGCGCATATTTTTCCAGTTCGGAATTACCGTGACGGTGGCAGTGCTGGTGTCGCTATTTGTGAGCTTCACACTCGATCCCATGTTGTCTTCGGTGTGGAAAGACCCGGTGGAGACGCGTTTCTCCAAAGTGCCGTGGCTGGGCCGGTTGATGGAAGGCATTGAGCACCGGGTGGACTGGCTGCATGCGCTGTACGACCGCTTGATGCGGCGCACACTGGTGTGGAGAAAGACGACTTTGGCCATTGCAGGCGCCATCTTTGTTGGCAGTTTGGGATTGGTGCCTCTGGTGGGCGGCGAGTTCATGCCGCAGTCTGATCAGGGCATGTTTTCGCTCAAGATCAAGACGCCGGTGGGCACCAGTCTGACCTACACCGATGGAAAGATCAAACAGGTCGAGGAGGCGATTCGCGACTTCCCGGAGATCGAACTGATCGGTGCCACCGTGGGCAGCAATGGCAACCGCAATGAAGCGGAATTGATGATCAAACTGACCGACATCAAGGTCAGCGACCGTAAACCGCAGAAGCAGGTGGAGGAAGCGGTGCGCGAGCGGCTGAAGCGCATTCCGGGGATCGAGCTGACTGTGGGCTTCAACCGCCCGATCTGGATCAACCTGATCGGCCCGGCCTCCGAGCAGCTACCCACCATGCTGGACGGCATCATGACGCAAATTCGCACGGTCAAAGGCGTGGTCGATCTGGAGCACAGCATGCAGGAGGCCAATCCGGCCATCATCATCAAGGTTAACCAGGCGGTGGCCAGTGATCTGGGCTTGTCGGTGGAACGGGTAGGGTCGGTGCTGCGTCCGTTCGTCAATGGGGATCAGGTGGGTAGCTGGCTGGCGCCAGACGGGCAAAACTACGACGTCAACGTGCAGTTGCCAGCTTCGGACCGGCAGAAGCTCTCGGATCTGGGGGATTTGTATATCACCACCAGCCAGCTCGATGCCAATGGCGCACCCATCATGGTGCCGCTGCGCCAGGTGGTGGAGTTTGTGGAGTCGACCAGTCCGCAGGTGATCAAGCGCCAGAACCTGCAGCGCCGCGTGGGTATCTATGCCAATGTGGAAGGCCGGCCCACCGGTGACGTATCCAAAGAGGTGAAAAAAGTGGTGCAGGCCATTGACCTGCCACCGGGCTACCGCTTTGATATCAAGGGCGAGGCTGAGCAAAACGATGAAGCCGGCGCAGCCGCAATCACGGCAATGGGGCTCGCGGTAATCTTCATCTACTTTATTCTGGCATCACAGTTTGGCAGTTTCCTGCAACCGGTGGCCATCATGGCGTCATTGCCCTTCACCCTGGTGGGCGTGATGCTGGCGCTGCTCGTGACCGGTTCCACGCTCAATCTGTTTTCCATCATCGGCTTCATCATGCTGATGGGACTGGTCGTGAAAAATGCGATTTTGCTGGTGGACTTTGCCAACCACGGGCAACGCAACGGGCTGGCGCAGTTCGAGGCGGTGTTGCAGGCCGGTCAGGTCCGTTTGCGCCCCATCATCATGACCACACTGGCGATGATTTTTGGCATGTTGCCCATGGCCATTGGTATGGGAGAGGGCAGCGAGTCGCAGGCGCCCATGGGACGCGCGGTGATCGGGGGACTGATTACTTCCACCCTGTTGACGCTGGTGGTGGTGCCTGTGTTGTATACCTATCTGGATAACCTGCCGCGCTGGTGGAAGCGCAAGTTTGGCGCACATCAGCCAGTTGTCGTTGGCTAAAACGCTCTGAAAATTGTAGCTTCCTGCGCACTGTTGACGGGCGCTACAGCCCTTTTCTGCATAAAAGAGCGAGCAAATTGCGTGAAGTCGATGGTGGCCGCGCTCACTCGGATGTTTGCCTGTGCCACTATGCAGCCAGCAGGTTGTGAAATGGCTTGCGGCTCTTCCAGCGGTAGCTGCCAAAGTCGCGTTGGTCGGTGGTCAGGATGCGGCCGTGGCCGAGGTGCTCGGCCAATAGCATCAGAGACGCATCAGCCAGGTCCATGGGCAGGTTGGCGTAGCGTTGCATCATGGAGGGAATACGGGACAGCTTGTCGGGAGTGATATCCCAGACCAGCAAGCCGCCATCGACCACCTCGTCCATCAGTGCTTGTGCAAAGCGGTTGCCCAGGCGGCGCGTCATGAGGTGCGTGGCCTCCGTCAGCACCGGCCACGTGGTGATCCACCCTTCTTGGGCCGTTGGCAGCGCTACCGCCGCACGCACATGCCAGGCATCGGAGCGGTCCACCAGGGCGTACAGGAAACCCGCGTCGACGGCGATCATGTAGCAGTGCGTGTGCTGTCACCCTTGCGCGGTGCCGACTTTTTGCTGGCTGGGGCTTTGAATTTGGCCTCCAGGTCATCACCCAGAAACTGCTTGACGTTGGCGGATATGTCGCTGCGCCCGCTGTCGCCCTGCCCAATCAGTTTGGAAAAGTGCTTTAGCTGACCGCCTTCGCCGCGCAGATGGCGGTAGTAAAAGTCGACGCTGTCGCGCAGTACGTCGCTCACCTTCAAGCCGGTGGCGCTCGCCAGGTAGGTGACTTGCTGTTCAGCGACCCCTTCAAAGCGTGCATTGACTCGCATGGTGACCCTATCGAATGATTTGTCATCCAGTGTATGACAAATGAGGCGCAATGGCAATGAAGCTTGAGAAGAAGGAGCCCGGGCTCCACAGCGCGAACAGTCCAATCCACTAGCGCCGCTGCGGCAACAGTACAGGTACAGCGGCACCAGGGTTGGCAGTCGCGCCGGTCATCGCAGTCTCAAGGGTGGCGCATGGGTCAACCGCTGGACGTCGTCCACTTTGAACGTTGCAACTATTTGGACCAACGCGTCAGCCTGACTTTTCAGGCCAGCCGCAGAAGCCGCAATTTGTTCCACCAGTGCAGCGTTTTGCTGCGTGGTCTGTTCCAGGCTCGAGACGGCTTCACCGACCTGCTCCACGCCCAAACTCTGCTCCTGGCTGGCGGAACTGATTTCACCCATGATGTCGGTCACCCGACGGATCGCGCTGACCACTTCCTGCATGGTGCTGCCAGCGCGGTCGACTTGCGCGGTGCCGGCTTCCACGCGCTCCACATTGGCGGCGATGAGGGTTTTGATTTCGCGTGCCGCTTCTGCACTGCGCTGGGCCAAGCTGCGCACCTCGGACGCCACCACGGCGAAACCGCGTCCCTGATCGCCAGCGCGCGCGGCTTCAACCGCCGCGTTGAGTGCCAGGATATTGGTTTGAAATGCGATGCCGTCAATGACGCCAATGATGTCCGAAATCTTGCGCGACGCGTCATTGATCCCCTTCATGGTTTCCACCACCTGCCCGACGACCTCGCCGCCACGCACTGCAACGCTGGAGGCGTTCAACGCCAGCTGGTTAGCCTCGCGCGCGTTGTCAGCATTCTTGTGAACGGTGGAGCCGAGTTCTTGCATCGACGCTGCCGTTTGCTCCAGAGCGCTGGCCTGGCTTTCGGTGCGACTGGACAAGTCCATATCGCCTGCGGCAATCTCCTGCGATCCGGTAGCGATGCCATCGGCTGCAGCGCGTACTTGCGCGACCATGCCAGACAGGTTTTCGCTCATGCGGTTCAACGCGTTCAGCAGTTGGCCCACTTCATCCCTGCTTCTGGTTTGAATGCGGGCGCTGAGATCGCCTTGGGATACGCGCTCAGCAAATGCGACCGCCCGTCCCAAGGGGCGTGTGACGCTGCGCACAATCCACAACCCGGCGCCAATGGCCAATATCGCCGCCACCACGCCGCCAACGGCAGCCAGGTTACGGGTCGACGCAATCAATTCGCTGTTGGCCGAGCCAGTCTCGCGCACTTTGGCAACCTGGCGGGCGTCGAGTTGTCCCAGCGCCGCAAGAAATGGTGCCAGCATGGGGATCATTTCCTCATCGGCGGCATAGGTGGCCTCGGCTTGCTTGCCCGCCAGTACCATGCCCACGATACGTTGCACACCCGCGACATATCCGGCGTGCCGCTTGCGCACCTCGGTCAACACCGTTGCATCTTCCGGAGAGTCATTCAGGCGCTGTTCAAGTGCCACAAGACCATCAAGGATGCGTTTGTCACGACCGGCGATTTCCTTGGCCAGGCGTGCCTGTTGCTCTGCACTGCTGGACACCAGAATCACCATGCTGGCGATGGCATTGTCTTTGGCCAGCAAGTGGATCTCCGATGCCTGCGCTTGCAACTGCACGCCGTTATCCATGGATGCTGAATTGGCAGCGCTGTGAAACAGGCTTCGCTGCAGCGCACCCACCAACGCCGCAATGGTCAGTACCACCAATCCAAACGCCAGACCGACACGCGGGCCAATCTTGATATTGAGCAAATTAAGTTGGCCCATGCTGGTAGCTGCGCTTAACCGCCGAGTTCACCAACCAACTGCTGGCATTTGGTGATGCGCTCTTTCTGAATGCCGCCTGCCAGTTTCTTGGCTTCATCGTCCTTGCCTGCCAGGATGGCAGGAACCAGCTCAACTTCGCGTGTCTTCTTGAAGGCATTCCAGGTGTCTACCAATTCCTTGAACTGTGCCTCCTTGCCGGCAGGCGCTTTCATCTTTGCCAAATGGGCGCTGACAGCGTCGGCCGTGTCCTTGACGATTTTCTGCTGATCGGCGCCGCGTTTGTCCTTGTTCACCAGCAGGGTTACAAGCGACTCGCGCGCCGCGCTGAGCTGGGCGCGCAAGTCAGTAAATTCATTGGCATGCGCCCATTGTGTAACTGACAGGGTCAACAGCGCTGCAAACAACATTGACAAAAACTTCTTCATGGTTCAAATCTCGAAAAATGTGGGCTCTTGTTTTCCCACCACTGACACATTCGCCCATGCGGCGAGGTGTCCGACCAGACCTGAACTTTGGACAACCCGCCGGCAGCGGGCACCGGAATTTCAGTCTGTCACAGGAGGATGCGCTTTACAAGATGGGTTTGCCCCAATGTGGTGCAACATTTGTTCTGGATCAAAGTTCTTGTAGGGTTCAGCGGCTCCGCCCCGCCTTGTAATTCCCGCCAATCTTGCCGCCCAGTCCGCTGGCCTTGGCCAGGCGCGCCATGGCGGTTCCGGCATGGGCGTGGGTAATCGCCAGGCCCAGGGCGTCGGCAGCGTCCGGTCCGGGCAGACCGGGCAGGGTCAGCAGGCGTTGCACCATGGACTGGATCTGCGCTTTGTCCGCACGGCCGTAGCCCACCACGGCCTGCTTCATCTGCAGGGCGGTGTATTCGGCCACTGGCAGATCGGTCGACACCAAGGCTGTGATGCAGGCCCCACGTGCCTGTCCGAGCAGCAAGGTGGACTGGGGGTTGACGTTGACGAAGACGATCTCCACCGACGCACAGTGCGGTTCGTACCGTGCCACCACCTCGCCAATGCCATCGAACA
>JFJP01001854.1_pt1 | contig 24161 bp, 20 predicted proteins | sample 431651 | NCBI WGS metagenome assembly JFJP01 (sample SAMN02602958, study PRJNA72255) | Microbial mat metagenome, whole genome shotgun sequencing project. | biome: fresh water; feature: sink hole; material: water; isolation source: purple microbial (photo- and chemosynthetic) mats found in...
CGACTTACATCGCTGCAGTAGGTTTTTCTATTCATCCGCCAAATCTACGAAATATCGAACATCTTTCCAAAAGATTTCGAACGGGCTCTTAAAGCGTGACCATGATAGCGCCCGCCGGCGTCAGCGCAGCATTAAATCCGAAAATTCGGAGTGGCAATTTTTGTAATGTGATTCAGATTGTTAATCGCTACCTTGTGGGTTGGTATTCTATAGACGATAGGCGGGGTAGTTACGCCGACTCTGTTTGGCGCCTTGTCGCACCGAGTGCTGGCAGGTACGATCGGCGGCAACTTGTTTCGGATTGAAGCCTGGCTCGCAGTTGTATGAGGCCTGCTGCTGGTTATGTTGTTCAGCTACCGCACCCATGACGACTCTGTGCCATTGCACAAGCCTCTGCTACGCCTGACGCTGCTGATGCTGGTTTGTAACGTTGTCGGTTATTTCTATTTGCGGCCGTTCGTGGCCAGGTTGCGTGAAGCGGAGGCCTTTAGCACCGGCGTCATGAGCGGAGGCGCCAGGGCGCTGTTCGGCATCCTGAATGGCGCTTCTAGTGAGACCTATCTGATCCAGGGTTTGTTAGGGGAGGGATAAGCTGATCTTGCGGCCGCGTAGCTTGCGCTAGAAGCAAGGGGAATGGGGTCTGGCGGAAAGCCGACGCAGCCGTATTGGCACACGGCCACTAAGTATTGCTAACCGATGGCTGCCGAGGTGGCTGGGCATTAACGTCCCAATGCCGATTTCTTGCTGCTCTTCTGGCGCGGTTTGGCGCGTTTGATGTTGCCGCCCTGTGTTACACGTTCATTGCCTTTTACCATGACCTTGGTTGCCGATGGCCGCTTGGTGCCGCTTGTTGGACTTGGCTTGACGATGGTGACTTCACGCATGCCTTTGCCGCGGGTTTCGCTTTGTCCTTTGATGGCAACTTTTTGCGGGCGGTACAGAACCAGCAATTTGCCGATGTGTTGTATCGGTGCAGCACCGAGTTTCTCGCAAATGGTTTCGTAGATAGCAAGCCGTGCCTCGCGATCATCACCAAATACACGTACTTTAATCAGGCCATGCGCGTTCATACTGCGATCGATCTCCATCATCAGGGGCGGTTTCAGGCCATCTTCGCCGATCAGGACCACTGGATTGAGTCTGTGGGCTTGGGAGCGGAACTCGCTGCGCTTGATAGATGTAAGTTTCAACATAAAAATTCCTTAAAAATGGTATTCTACGCGAATGGCAAAGAAGAAATTAAACAAAAACTGGTTGCATGCCCACATGAACGACCCTTATGTGCAGCTCGCCCAAAAAGAAGGCTACCGTGCGCGGGCTGCTTATAAACTCAAAGAAATCGACGAACTAGACAAGCTGATCAAGCCTGGCCAGATCATTGTCGACCTTGGATCAGTGCCGGGCAGTTGGTCGCAATACGCTCGCAACAAGCTGACCGGGAAGGATGGAAGCCAGATTCATGGCATGATTATCGGTCTCGATATCCTACCGATGGAGCCGATTACCGACGTTCACTTTATTCAAGGTGATTTTCGCGATACTGAGAGCCTGCAGCGTCTTGATCGATTGTTGGAAGGCCGCAAAGTGGATCTGGTGCTTTCCGATATGGCGCCGAACTTGTCCGGCATTGCCATATCCGACGCCTCTCGAGTCGAAGAGATTATCGATTTGGTAATCGAATTCGCACAGCAGCATATGAAGCCAAGCGGTACGCTTCTGGCTAAATGTTTTAATGGCACCGGCTACAATGAAGTGCTGATGAAATTTCGTCAAGAATTCAAAACAGTGGCCTCTAGAAAGCCGAGAGCCAGCCGCGATAAGTCGTCTGAAATCTTCTTGCTTGGAAAGATATTACAAAATCCGCGATAGTTCGATAGTTATCAAGTTTAAGTTTGCCTTGATTTTTCATTGATGAGGCGGCATATACCGTCTAATAAGCGGTGCCTATTCCGAGTAAATTCGCAAAATATTTCGAAGTTGTATCTATGTCAGGCGCGTAGCGCGTCTAAGGAGTTCTAGTGAACAATATGTTTTCCAAAGCCGCCGCCTGGGTGGTTGTTGCCATTGTGCTTTTCACCGTTTTCAAGCAGTTTGATGGACGCCGACTGGCCAGTGGCACCGTGCCGATAGCTTATTCCGATTTCATCAGTGAAGTTCGTTCAGGGAACATCATCGATGCAGTCATTGAAGACCGTAGAATTGTTGCTACCACTTCTGATGGCAAGAAAGTGAAGACCGATACCACGACGCTGGATCGTGGCCTGGTAGGCGACCTGATTAACCACAACGTAAAATTCGACGTGAGGCAGCCGGAAGAACCATCTTTCCTGCAACAGATCTTCATTTCCTGGTTCCCGATGATTCTGTTGCTGGGCGTCTGGATTTTCTTTATGCGCCAGATGCAGGGGGGCGGCAAGGGCGGTGCTTTTTCGTTCGGCAAGTCGAAAGCGCGGATGCTAGATGAAAACAGCAATTTAGTGACGTTTGCCGATGTTGCTGGTTGCGACGAAGCCAAGGAAGAAGTCTCCGAACTGGTGGATTTCCTGCGCGATCCTACCAAATTTCAGAAACTCGGTGGCCGCATTCCCCACGGCGTGCTGATGGTTGGCCCTCCAGGTACTGGTAAAACCTTGCTGGCTCGGGCGATTGCTGGCGAAGCCAAGGTACCGTTCTTCACCATTTCCGGTTCGGATTTCGTTGAAATGTTTGTTGGTGTCGGTGCCTCTCGTGTGCGCGACATGTTCGAAAATGCTAAGAAGCACGCTCCCTGCATTATTTTCATCGATGAAATCGATGCAGTCGGTCGTCATCGCGGTGCCGGCATGGGCGGCGGCAATGATGAGCGCGAACAGACGCTGAACCAAATGTTGGTCGAAATGGATGGTTTTGAAGCCAATTCTGGTGTTATCGTTATTGCCGCCACCAATCGCTCCGACGTGCTGGACAAAGCGTTGCTTCGTCCAGGTCGTTTTGATCGCCAGGTGGTCGTTGGTCTGCCGGATATTCGAGGCCGTGAGCAGATCCTCAATGTACACATGCGTAAGGTACCAATTTCTACCAATGTCAAGGCCGATATCCTGGCGCGGGGAACTCCTGGTTTCTCTGGCGCCGATCTGGCTAATCTGGTCAACGAGGCTGCGTTATTTGCGGCGCGAGGCGCCAAGCGCCTGGTTGAAATGCAGGACTTCGAAGATGCCAAGGACAAGATCGTTATGGGTCCTGAGCGAAAATCGGCAGTCATGCGCGAAGAAGAGCGCCGCAACACGGCTTACCACGAATCTGGCCATGCGGTGGTGGCTAAGCTGTTGCCAAAAGCCGATCCGGTGCACAAGGTCACCATCATGCCACGTGGTTTTGCGCTTGGCCTGACCTGGCAGTTGCCTGAGCATGATCGCGTCAACATGTACAAGGATAAAATGCTGGAAGAAATTGCCATCTTGTTCGGCGGCCGTATCTCAGAAGAGATTTTCATGCACCAGATGTCGACCGGTGCATCGAATGACTTCGAGCGTGCAACCAAGCTGGCACGCGCCATGGTGACGCGTTACGGCATGTCCGAAGCCCTTGGCACGATGGTGTACGAAGATACTGAGCAAGATGCATATTTTGGCCGCATGTCGTCGAAGACCGTCTCCGAAGCCACTCAGCAAAAGGTGGATGCAGAGATCCGCAGTATCCTTGACCAGCAATATGCGCTGTCTCGTCGTTTGTTGGAGGCAAACCGGGATAAGGTCGAGGCAATGACCAAAGCCTTGCTGGATTGGGAAACCATTGATGCTGATCAGATCAATGACATCATGGAAGGCCTTGAGCCGCGCTTGCCGAAGCCAGGCAGTTCGGTGAGAAAAATGCCGAGCGACAATTCGTCAGGTGGAGGCGTGACCCCGAATGCCGCGGCGCCTGCCTTATCCTGATGTCGGCTCGATGCATATGATCAGTGTATACGGTGACAAATGCAATTGATTCAGATAAAAGGAGTGAGGAGCGTTCCTCGCTCCTTTTATCTGTGTAGTTGTTGTCCCCACTTCATCCGGTATTCTTACTTCTTAACATGCAACAATATCTGCAGTGTGGTCGTTATAGATTGCCAATCAATACGCCGGAAGCACGGCCTTTGGTAATGGGAATACTCAATATTACGCCAGACTCCTTTTCCGATGGCGGCAAGTTTCATTCATTGGATTTCGCGCTATCGCATGCAGAACAGATGATTGCGGATGGCGTCGATATCATTGATATCGGTGGCGAGTCGAGCCGCCCGGGCAGTCCTGCGCTGTCACTGGAAAAAGAGTTGGATCATGTCATGCCGGCGATTTATGCGTTGCGTGACTGCGGCAAGCCGTTGTCGATCGATACTTATAAGCCAATTGTGATGCGCGAGGCGATCGCCGCCGGTGCTGACCTGATCAACGATATTAACGGATTTCGTTCCCCGGGTGCATTGCAAGCTGTTGCCGAAAGCGATTGCGGGCTGTGCGTCATGCATATGCAGGCCGACCCGCAAACCATGCAGATCAATCCGCAATATCAGGATGTGGTGACACAGGTCACCTTGTTTCTGAAAGAGCGTGTCGCGGCGCTCGAGCAGGACGGTGTTGCGCGAAATCGCATCAGTATCGATCTGGGCTTTGGCTTTGGTAAGACATTGGCGCACAATCTTGCTTTATTACAAAGCATTGGAGTAATTCAGAAGCTGTTGGATTTACCTTTGCTGGCAGGCATATCGCGCAAGAGCATGCTTGGTGAATTGACCGGCAAGCCTATCGAAAGGCGGCTGGCGGGCAGCTTGGCGGCAGCCTTGGCGGCAGTTGCCAGGGGTGCTAAGATTGTTCGGGTGCACGATGTTGCTGAAACCGTCGATGCGCTCAAGGTGTGGCAGGCTGTAGGTTGAACTATAACCTACTGTGCACAAGCTCAGTGGGCAGCTGTCAGTTCGATCCTGGTGTAGACAAAAAAACAAGAATAACTAAATTAACATTGATATGACAAGAAAATATTTTGGTACCGACGGTGTGCGTGGCCGGGTCGGCATTACGCCGATCACGCCAGATTTTGTTATGAGACTTGGCTACGCTGCCGGTAAAGTGCTGGCTCAGGCTGAATCGGCGGCGGTCAAGCCGATCGTATTGATTGGCAAGGACACGCGCGTCTCCGGTTACATGCTTGAGGCGGCTTTGGAGGCGGGCTTTGCTGCCGCCGGGGTTGATGTGATGCTGGCGGGGCCGATGCCGACGCCAGCGATTGCCTATTTGACGCGGGCTTTGCGGCTGTCGTCAGGGGTTGTGATCTCTGCTTCGCATAATCCTTACGAAGATAACGGCATCAAGTTTTTTTCGTCACAGGGCAATAAGTTACTGGATACGGTTGAAAAGGCGATTGAGGCGGCCCTGGATTTTCCGATGGATTGTGTAATGTCTGATAAATTGGGCAAGGCGAAGCGTTTGGATGATGCTGCCGGGCGCTACATCGAATTCTGCAAGAGCACTTTCCCAAATGAGTTCGACTTGCGCGGCCTGACGATTGTCGTCGATAGCGCACACGGCGCCGCCTATCATATTGCGTCATTCGTTTTTCATGAGTTGGGGGCCGAGGTCATTTCGATCGGCAACCAGCCTAACGGTTTCAATATCAATGACGGCTTCGGGGCTACTGCGCCGGATGCGTTGGTGCGCGCGGTACGTTCCAATCGTGCGGATATCGGCATCGCATTGGATGGCGATGCCGATCGCCTGCTGATGGTCGATGCAGGCGGCCGCATTTACAATGGCGACGAACTGTTATACGTGATGGTCAAGGATCGCATGAAGACCCGGCAGGTCAAGGGCGTGGTCGGTACGCTGATGACGAACATGGCGCTCGAAGTGGCATTCAATCAAATGGGCGTCGAGTTCGCGCGCGCCAAAGTCGGCGATCGCTACGTGCTAGAGATGATGCGAGAGCGCGGCTGGGATTTGGGCGGTGAAGGCTCCGGTCACCTACTTTGCCTCGATAAGCACACCACTGGTGATGGTATTGTCTCTGCGCTGCAAGTGCTGTCTGCGTTGAAGCGATATGGCCAAACGTTGGCAGAGCTGACCGCCGATATTGCGCTGTATCCGCAAACCTTGATCAACGTCACGGTCAGTGCAGGTTTCGACTGGCAGAAGAATCCAGCCATATTGGCGGAAAAGGAAGCGGTTGAGCACGAGCTTGACGACAATGGGCGGGTGCTGATTCGTGCCTCTGGCACCGAGCCTTTGATTCGAGTGATGGTTGAGGCCAAGGATGTCGAACAGGCGCTGGCGATGGCGCGTCGGATTGCCGATAAAGTGAAGCTTTGATGTGCAGTGAACACTTGTTGTAGGAATACGTTTGTTCTGTCCTGGAGGTGCTGTGAAGTTGTCTTAAATTTGTTGTTTACTCAGTTAGAAATAAGAACAATCATCGTGGCATAAGCGCTGTATTGGCTGGTCATTCAGTAAAATTAATGCAATCTCGAACTCATACTCTGATTGTAGAAAACGAGCCAGGAATTGCCGAGCTGTCGCGTTTTACGTTGATCGATGTCGACTCTCGTGCGGGATCGCCTACAGAGTGATTGAGGTGCACTAAGCCATTCTCGGCGTGCTGGCGTAAACCGTCTTGCTAGACTGGATGTTGTCGTACATCTCCGGTCTTGCGTTGTTGCGGACATTGGAAGGACAGGCACGCAGCGCCATTTTCCGGTTATCCATGATGCGACCGCTAAGGTGGATGCATGAGGATAGGGTCAGAAAATTCAACGCGGGCGCCGATGATTATGTCATCGGGCCATTTCCCCAAAAGAGCTGATTACGTCGTAAAGTGCCTGAGCTCGTACAAAGCGTGTTGAATCTCAGCCTGATCCGGATCGATACCGATCGGTTATTAGGTCACTGTCGATAACCTGGAGGTGGAATTGGACCAGGCCGTATTCAAGTTACTGCGTATTCTGACCGAATTTTCTCGCACGCGCAGTTGCTCGATAAAGTCTGGGGGCGATCATACATTCATCGAAAAGCATACTGTCGATGTTCGCATCATGCGCTTTCGCAAGTCGCTTGCAATTGCCGCTGAGTATATGAAAACCGTTCGAGGCGAAGGCTACAAGCCCAACGCCGAATCGTCAGCGTAATCACAAGCACGTGCACTGCACGTAAATCCTGGGTTTCCGTGCTGCTGTGATTCGGGCTGCTGTTGTTGATCGCCGTTGCCACCGGTGCTATCTACAGTGCCAGGGTTTGCCTGATTTTATTTAATATTTCCTTGAGCATTTGCTGCTCTTGCAGATGTGGTTGCAGTACCAGATCGAGCAATGGATGGACAAGTCGGTCGACGGCCGGCGCCGGCGTAAATGGAGATTGTAGCGGTATGCGTTCTATCAGCTTCAGAATACCCGACTCGAGGCTGAACGCTCACGTGCCGAGATGGCCTAATAATGGTTAGCACGCTTTCTACAAATTTTGTCGACTACATGCTGTCTGGTCGCTGCGACTAACTTTTACCGTTCATTCATCACGACTGAAAAATTCTGGTTCAACTGATTTCATTTAAAAGTAGCTGGCAGATATTGGTCACTCACGATGTTATGTAAAATTAAAAGACCGATATCATGCGCCGCGATTTTATCGTCAATGTATCGCATGAGCTGTGTACGCCATTGACTGTCATTAACAGCTTTCTTGAGCGCGCTCTGAGCAACGAAATAAGCAACGAAACCCGGCAGCGCCAACTTAAGCTGATGGCCGAGTAAAGACAGCACATGCAGCGGCTGGCGACCGATATGCTGACGTTGATCGGACTAGTAAAGTCGCTAGTGAAATAACCGTCTAGTGATGCGGTACGCATCAAGCCGCTGCCGAATTGATTGATTGAGGCAGCTGCAGCGTTATCCGCAGGCAGGCACCGTATCAGCTTCCATGTCGAAGAAATCGATCTCAAGGGCAATCACGATGAGCTGGCAAGTGCGTTTGCAAATCTCCTTTCTAATGCAGTAAACTACACGGGTGATGGCGACCGTATCGCCGTTATCTGGTGGGGGAATGGCTGCGGGACATTGAGTGTGATCGACGACGGCATCGGTATTGCGGAAGAACATCTGGATCGTTTGACCGAACGTTTTATCGTGTCGATAGAAACGCGTATAAAAGCCGCATGGCTAATGTACGAGAAAGCGCACTTGGCCCGGCCATGCCTAGCCCGATTTCGGTGAAGCTTATGGGTACATCTGCGGCAAGAAGATACGCTTCCACTATGGACATGCCGCCTTCGCATTTTCCGGAGGCGTGCCGCAATCAGTTCTGTACGACAATACCAGGATTGCGGTGACGAAGATATTGGGTGATGGCCAGCACTGCCTGGCCCAGGCCTTTGCTAAGTTGTAGAGCTACTATATGTTTGACAACAAATTCGAGCGTCCCACCAAAGGTAACGACAGGGGCAAAGTAGAATAACTGGTGGGCTACAGCCACGTCACTTCATGGTGCCATCGCTGGTGGCAGAGTTGTGCGAACTGGAACGTATCGAGCTGGAGTCGGCGGGCTGTGAATGGATTGATAAGTGCGAGAACGTCATCGTGCTAGAGACATCTGGAGTCGGCAAGACGCATACCGCACTGGTACTAGGATTAGCTGTCTTTCATAAAGGACACAGCGGCGCCTTCATAACGGCGGCAGCCTTGGTATCATGAACTGATGGAAGCGTGTGATGAGAAACGGTTGCGTGCCTTGCGAAAGCAATTGGAGTGAAAAGAGAAAAATACAGGACCTGAACGGCTCTATTTATTAACCCAAATTGATACACGTTTAATGCGCCATTTGGTACATCTTTATTCCGATATTGACACGCGCTTGCGGTTCCAGCAGCACCATCGCCTCCGAAATAATCTCGTCCTTCAGCTTCTCTTCCGCTTAAATCTTTTTTAACTGAAGACTCTCATCTTCAAACTCTTTCATCCGCATCATCATCGATGCATCCATGCCACCGTATTTGCTCCGCCAATTGTAGAGTGGGATCGAACTCATCCCATGCCCACGGCAAAGGTCCGGCACTAGCGTGCCGCCTCGACCTGTTTCAAGAGGTTGATGATCTAACTCTCGGTAAAGCATGATGTCTCCATGTACAGTTTTCTCAAAATCGTATTTAAGATAATCCTACTTTTAACTGATACTTTTTTGTTGGGTAGTGCCCTGGGACTGTTGGCGCGGCTGTAATTAATCGATCCATTTTTCTTTTCGCAGCCGACCTTGACCGTGGTGCAGATCTACGACTGGATCGTTGAGGGAACTTCGCAGGGGCCGCTATGGGTGCAAGTGCTGGTGATTCTGGAAGAAACGATACTCGGCTTTCTGATTGGCTCCGTCGCTGGCGTTATTTGTGGAATTCTGTTGGGCCGTAACAAGCTGCTGTCTGATGTGTTCAGTATGTATATTTAGATTGCCAACTCGATTCCATGGGTTGTGCTGGGATCGATTTTCGTTATCGAACTTGGTTTGTGCATTGCTTACAAGCTGGTGCTGGTGTTTTTCATGGTGTTCGATAATGCATTCTAGGAGGTGCGCGAAGCGGACCGCTATATGATTGTTAATGTCCAGAATTCTAGATGCTTTGTCGTGGTAGATCACTATGTTGGTAGTGATTCCATCGGCGCCGAGCTGGATTTTGGTGAGCTTGCATGTTTTACGCTGGTCGGTGAACTCCTCGGATCCATGCAGGGTATCGGCTTGCTGATCTCAATCGCACAAGGTTCATTTAACGCCAGCGACTTGTTTGCGGCGTATTTAACCATGCGCCGTTTTTTCGTTTGTTATCTATCAAAAAAACGTGTGCAATTCAACCCAGACCGAGTTGCACACGTTGCACTAGCGCAGCGCCTGGTTGAGCGCTGCGGTCAGTCGTTGTTACAGCACGTCGCTGGCATAATCCGCTAGGCGTGAACGTTCGCCGTGTGCTAGCGTCACATGGCCACTGTGCGACCAGCCCTTGAAGCGATCAACCACGTAGGTCAGGCCGCTCGAGCCTTCGGTGAGATAGGGCGTATCGATCTGCGCGATGTCTCCCAGGCAGATGATCTTGGTGTCCGATCCGGCACGCGTAATCAGCGTCTTCATTTGCTTCGGCGTCAGATTTTGCGCTTCGTCGATGATCAGGAACTTGTTGACGAAAGTGTGACCGAGCATGAGGTCGATCGACTTGATCTTGATGCGTGAACGAATTAAATCCTGGGTTGCGGTGCGACCCCATTCGCCGGTATTCGAATCGAATTTATTAAGCACCTCCAGATTGTCGTCGAAGGCTCCCATCCAAGGTCCTATCTTCTCTTCCTCAGTACCCGACAGGAACCCGATATCCTCAACGATCGGCACAGTGACGCGGGTCACGATGATTTCGTTGTAGGTCTTGGTTTCTAGCACCTGCACCAAGCCTGCTGCCAGCGCCAGCAAGGTCTTGCCGGTACCAGCCTGGCCTAGCAGGGTGATGAAGTCGCAGTCGGGATTCATCAACAGGTTCAACGCAAAGTTCTGCTCGCGGTTGCGTGCAGTAATGCCCCACACGCTGTTTTTGGCGTGGCCGTAGTCGCGCAAGGTTTGCAGTACTGCCGTCTTGCCGTTAATTTGCGTGACTTGTCCGTAGAATGCCGGTTCGCCGTTTTTCGGTTCGATGAACACGAACTGGTTGACTAGCAGGGTCGGCACCAGCGGTCCGCTCAAGCGATAGAAAGTGTAGCCGGTGCCATATTTGGTTTCCTTCCAAGATTCGATGTCCTTGCCGTGCTTGATCCAGAAATCGTCTGGCAATTGTTTGATGCCAGAGTACAGCAAACCGGTGTCTTCCAGCACATGGTCATTGAAATAGTCTTCAGCCGGCAAGCCCATTGCATGAGCCTTGATGCGCATGTTGATGTCTTTTGACACCAGTATCACCGGACGACCGGGGATTTCTGCTTTCAGTGCGCGCACCACGCCCAGAATCTGGTTGTCAGCTTTGCCTACCGGTAGGTCGACGTTCTGCAACTTGGTCTGGAAGAATAGGTGGCCCTCGGTATCCTTGTTGCCTAATTTTGACAACGGAATGCCGTGGTCGATTTCGTCATCGACCACATCGCCAACCAGCGCATCCAGCAAGCGTGAAACCTGGCGCGCATTGCGGGCTAATTCGGACATGCCTTTCTTATGGTTGTCCATTTCTTCAAGCGTCACCATCGGCAGATAGATATCGTTTTCTTTGAAGCGGAACAGCGACGTTGGGTCATGCATCAGCACGTTGGTATCGAGCACGAACAACTTGGTCACGCCGGATTTGTCGGCCGCCCGTCTGGTATTCGATTTTGGATGGCTGTCGGCGCTCTTGGCCGGTTTTTCGGCTATGCGCAAATTATCAGCAGGCGCTTTGGCAGTCTTGTTCGCTTCAACTGCTTTATTGTGGGCTTGCGGTGCGGCCTCTTTGACGCGTAAAATCGGTTCGACAGCTGAGATACGCGGCTTGACGGCTTTACCAGCTTCCGCCTTTGGATAATCTTGCACAGACAGTAAAGCAGCGGGTTTGGTTGGTAATTTTGGTAGGGGCATCAGAACCTCGCTCTAAAGGTGAAATAAATGTTCGCTTTGTTGATAACATAAACCGGACCAAACGGGTGAAGTAACGCCTAGAACAACAAACAAATAATTAAAAAGACATTAGTCACGAGGAGGAAGCGATAACAATATACAAATTAAAAAGTAAAAAAGCGGAACCTGTAAAGGCTTCTGTGTAAATTCCACTGCATTATCAATGATCGTACTTTTGAATACGTACTTTGAATTGAATTCATAAGCGATTTAATGTCATGCGCTAATTCTTGATCGGCATGGTCCATTTCTTCGCAATTTGCGAGATGGCCAGATAAATAACCTTCATGACCAATTCGTCACTGAGAAACAACTTTCGGTGCGCCACTGCGCAGCGAATCACACTGTTTCGTCTAGTCTGACGCTTACTCACCAGTTGTGGCTAGAAACGGACATCGCGGTCGCGTGGCGTCAGTATTTCTACCTCGACATGCGTGCCCTTGATTCGTTTTGGCGTGTTACAACTGAAGCTATTGTCGCGTGCGCTCTTGTCTGCATCATTTTTGTCATAGCATAGATGCACAGTGAACTCAGCATTGAGCATGGTTTCTACGGTCAGCTTCACCAGCTCTTTGGATAGAGCATTGAAGTCTGCCTCAGCATTTATATCCTTGGAAAGCTTGCTTGCCAAGGATATAAAATTCTCTCTATCTGACAAAATGTCTATCGGTAAATCTCCTTGAAATGCCAGATTGGACCGTGCATATCCACACAAATTTATTTACAGGCTCAAAAACCCGTTTGGAAAAGCCTTCAGGCCTCGCCACAAACGGCTTCAAAAAATATTTTTTGTGAGTTCAGTGACTGATAAACTCCAAGACTTCTTCAACATGCGCTGGTACCTTCACTCCACGCCATTCTTTTATCAATGTACCGGCACCGTCAATAACAAACGTGCTGCGCTCGATGCCGCACACTTGCTTGCCGTACATATTTTTCATTTTTATGACATTGAATATCGCACACAGCGCTCCGTCAGGGTCTGAAATTAGGTCGAACGGTAGCCCTAGTTTGGCCTTGAAACTGTCATGCGAGTGTATGCTATCGCGACTAATGCCGAATACCAGCGTGTTGTGACGCTGAAACTTCGGATACAGGTCGCGGAATTGGATGGCTTCGGTGGTGCAGCCTGGCGTGTTGTCTTTCGGATAAAAGTACAACACAATTTTCTGGCTCTGATAATTCGCTAACCTGAACGTATGTTCGCCGGTCATGGCAGCAGTGAAATCTGGCACTGCCATATTGATGATGGAATGGATGTTGGCCACGGTATCGTCCTGTTCATTAAAAATGATAAGTTGTGGAACAGAGTTCGAGAACTGTTGCGGTATACGGAGAGTCAGTGCGTTCCCAACTGACTAAGCAATAATGTTCAAGCAAACAGTACTGTTGCAAAACAAGAGTGGATGAGAGGAACAATTTGGTGTGAGCGTAGTCCGTCTAACGCTCAAGTCAAGCAGCGATGGTTTGGGCCTGCATGATCACTTCCCCCGAACGTCCCGGCAATTTCGCCCAGCTGAGCGGCACAATCGGCAACTCCCGATCTTTAACCTGCAGGTAATAATCCTCCATCGCGACCAGATCGTAGCTTTGCGCTTGCCAACCCTGGAACAATTTTTCAGATATTGGGGCGAGTTTTTGCCCTTCAAGCTCCGCATGCAGAGTAAATACATGATCTCGCGGATTCGCAGTCAACGCCAGGATATGTGCTGCGATATTGGTCGGCGTCAGTTCGACGCCATCGAAGCTGCGCCCCAGCAATTCGTCAAGAGTAGGCAATGTGGTCGGTAACTGGATGCAGGGTAGCGTCTTGCCGTTGACTTGCAGTCGATGCGGGCCGGCGGCTTGATCGGTGAGTGCGCCATTATTAGCCAGCATGGCGCGGCCGTCAGATGAATAGGCTATACCGAATTTTTCCAACTGCTCGAAAGCATAAGGGTTCATTTGCCAGCCGGCGGCACCGTGGGTTTTCGGTGCAGCACCTAAAACTTGGATGAAGCGGTCATACGCAAGCTGCATCTGCGCTTGCGTCCAGTCCGCGTTGCGTTGTCGGACATGGTCCTGCCAGACGCGATGGTCCCAGGTGTGGATGCCGCATTCAAAACCGGCGTCGCGTACTGCCTGCATGTATGTTCCACAAGTCTTCCCGATATCCGGAGCAGGCAACAGTACGCCATACATCAGCGTCTTCAGGCCGTAGTGTTCGACCACCGAAGTGCGTGACACCTTCTTAAAGAAATCCTGGCGAAATATCTGCTTCAGGCCCCAGCCGGTATGATCATGGCCGAGCGAGAATAGGAAGGTGGCTCGTGCCTGATATTTGGACAGCAGGCGCACCAGATTAGGTACCCCTTCACGTGTTCCGCGATAAGTGTCGGCATCGATTTTTAAAGTAAGAAGGGGCAAATTGTTTGGACCGGCAGTAAGTAATAGGATAGGTGCGGTGAACTTTTTATATGCTTGTCATCCTCACGTGCGCGGGAATGACGCAAGAGATACTTGAATGAATTTTAATCCATCAACACGCGTGCTTCGGCGACCTGGCCGCGATATGCGTCGAAAATATTGCGCAGAGTGTCGGCCATGGTGGTGGTCGGCTGCCAGTTCAGTTCGTTGCAGGTATTGGTGATTTTCGGCACACGGTTCTGTACGTCCTGATAACCCTTGCCGTAGTATGCGGCGGAGTTGGTGTCGACCAGCGTGACCTTCTTCGCCGAGTCGGCATATTCAGTATATTCTGCAGCCAGTTTCAGCATCATGTCGGCCAGATCGCGGATCGAATAATTGTTGACCGGGTTGCCGATGTTGTAAATCTTGCCGCTGGCGATGCCGTCCTTGTTGGCAATGATTTTGATCAGGGCATCGATGCCGTCGTCAATGTAGGTGAATGCACGTTTCTGCTGGCCGCCGTCGACCAGCGAGATGTTCTCGCCGCGTACGATATGGCCAAAGAATTGCGTGACTACGCGCGAGCTACCTTCCTTCGGCGTATGAATCGAATCGAGACCGGCTCCGATCCAGTTGAATGGCCGGAATAGTGTGAAGTTCAAGCCTTCTTCCATGCCGTAGCCCCAGATCACGCGGTCCATCAGCTGCTTGGCGCAGGAGTAGATCCAGCGTGGCTTGTTGATCGGGCCACAGATCAGTTCGGATTGATCCGGATCGAATTTCTCGTCGTGGCACATGCCATACACTTCCGACGTCGATGGGAATACCAGGTGCTTGCCATATTTGGCAGCAGAACGCACGATCGGCAGATTGGCTTCGAAATCCATTTCAAATACGCGCAGTGGTTGCTTGACGTAGGTTGACGGCGTGGCGATAGCCACCAGCGGAAGAATTACGTCGCATTTTTTGATATGATATTCGATCCATTCCTTGTTGATCGTGATGTCGCCTTCGAAGAAGTGCATGTGCGATTTGTATTCTTCGTTGTCCAGCAGATCATGGATGCGGTCGTCCATCATGTCCATGCCGTAGACGTGCCAATCGGTAGTTTCTAGGATGCGCTTGGATAGGTGGTGGCCGATGAAACCATTGACCCCGAGGATAAGGACTTTTTTCATATTGATATCTTCTTGCTGTTAGGGTGCCATTCGTCGAAGCGGAGATCCAAATACTACGATGCCATGGTGGCATCGTGGCAAAGATTCCGCGCTGTTCGCAGGATGATACAAGATGTTTTATAAAAGGATGTTTCGTAATGTCTCCGGCGTCACTGTTTTGCCATCGGTCAGTAATTCGTTAATCAACAGCACGCGGCCATCGCCGCATACGCCAACAATGCGATTATTCACTACTGCCAAGCCTTGAGGCAAATTTGCAGATAGATTTTCAGTGAAATTGTTGGATAAATATGCTTTTCCGATAATGAAAACACGGTCTTTGCTCACGGTCCAGGCGCCAGGGTAGGGCGGCGCGACTGCGCGGAATAGGTTGTAGATCAGCTGCGCTGGCTGATTCCAATCGATTTTGCTATCTGCCGGTTTGCGACCACCGAAATAGCTGCCTTGCGACAAGTCGTTCGGCAGTTCCGGAATTTTTCCTGCCAAAATTGCCGGTAGAACGGCACATAAAGTTTGTTCAGCGGCAACCACAACCTTGCCGAAGACTTCATAGGCCGTGTCGTCGGGCAGGATCGGCACTGCCGTTTGCGCGACGATGGCACCGGCATCAGGTTTCTCTACCATTTTATGTAGGGTCGCGCCGGTTTCGGTTTCGCCATGCAATACTGCCCAGTTGATCGGTACCCGGCCGCGATACTTGGGCAGCAGCGAGCCATGCATATTGAAGGCGCCGTGCTTGGCCTGCGCCAGTAAAGTGATCGGCAGCATGTGGCGATAATAGAAGCTGAAAATGAAGTCTGGTTGTGTAGCCGCCACCTTGGCCAGTAGTTCTGGCGTGGCCGGATCTGCCGGCGCGATGAATGGGATGCCACGTTGGCGGCACAATTCCGATACCGATTCAAACCAGATGGCTTCCTGTGGATTGTCTTCGTGGGTGACAACCAGCGCGATATCGACACCGACACCGCGCGCCAGCAGGACTTTCAGGCAGCGTACGCCGACGTTGTGATACGCGAAAACGATGATCTTCATGATGCTTGCTTGTCCTCGGCTGACGATTGTTCCAGCAGCGCTTGCACCACATAGCGCGGACGCGCCCGTACTTGTTGGAGAATACGACCGACGTATTCGCCGACCAGGCCGATTCCGAACAGGATCATGCCCATCAGGAAGAACGCAAACGCGAACAGAGTAAACACGCCCTGGACCTCGGAGCCGAAAAGGAAGCGTCGCAGCACGAGTATCCCAAGCAGAGCGGCGGAAGCAAACGACAAGATGATGCCGATTAGCGAAAACAATTGCAGCGGAACGATCGAGAAACTGGTTACCAGGTCGAAATTCAGGCGAATCAGGGTGTACAGGGAGTATTTCGATTCGCCGGCCGAGCGTTCTTCGTGTTCAACCACGATTTCGGTTTGTTTACATGCAAAGGTATAGGCCAGCGCCGGCACGAAAGTATTGACTTCTTTGCACTGGTTTATCAGATTCACCACGTTGCGACCGTAGGCACGCAGCATATTGCCCTGATCCGTCATTTTGATGCCGGTGATTGTCTCGCGCAGCAGGTTCATGGCCTTGGAAGCTACAGTGCGCCATGCTGAATCTTGCCGCTTGCGGCGGATCGAACCAACGTAATCGTAGCCTTCGCGCATCTTGGCAATCAGATTGCCGATTTCTTCCGGCGGGTTCTGCAGGTCGGCGTCCAGTGTGATGGTGATCTCGCCGCGGCTGGCTTCAAAGCCGGCCAAGATCGCCATGTGCTGGCCGAAGTTGCCATTTAACAGAATTACACGTGTGACTTCTGGGCGCAAGTGGAATTGCTCGGCCAGGATTGTTGCCGATTTATCGCTGCTGCCGTCGTTGACGTACAGAATTTCATAGTTGATGCCAAGTGCGTCAAGCGCCGGGTAGAGGCGTTCGAATAGTTTGGCGAGGCCCGATTCCTCGTTGTATATCGGGATGACCACGGAAAGTTCTGGCTTCATCAAGCGACAATCATTTTTGTTGAAGGACAAATTTTACCGCGGAGACGACACGTTCGACATCGTTCTTCGTCATCACATTAAACATTGGCAGCGAGACGATCAACCGGCCGACTCTCTCCGCCACCGGGAGCATACCTTTCTTGAAGCCGTGCGCCCGGTACATGCTCATCAGATGGATCGCCGGATAATGGCAGCCGATTCCGATGCCGTGCTCCAGCATTTGTTCCATGAACGTCGCGCGTGCCGGCTTGCCGTCATGGCGTTCCGGCAGTACCAGTTGGAACATGTGCCAGTTGCTGTTCTCGAAATCCGGTACCGGCAACTGAGCACCGTATCGTGCTTCAAAGTCACTGCCTAAGCAGGTAAAGTAGTACTGGGCTAGCTCGCGCCGATGCGCGGTAATGGCTGCAATATGTGAAAATTGACCGATACCGATGGCCGCGGCAACGTCGGTCATATTGAATTTGCCGCCCAACACGTCGACATCGAGGCCATCCAAACCGTTCCGGGTGATGCCTTGCAAACGGTATTTTTTCGCCAGGCTGGCCTCCTCAGCATTGCTCAACACCAGGCAACCGCCTTCGGACGACGTGATGTTTTTGTTGGCCTGGAAGCTAAAGGAAACAAAGTCGCCGAGGGAGCCGATGCGCTTGCCATTCCAGGTTGATCCGAGCGCTTGAGCCGCATCCTCGACTACACGCAGATTGTATTTCTTGGCGAGCGCATACAGGCGGCCTATATCGACCGGCAGGCCGGCCAGGTAGACCGGGATGATGGCCTTGGTGCGCGGGGTGATGGCGGCTTCAACTTGGGTCAGGTCGATGTTGCGGGTGATTGGATCGATATCGGCAAACACAGGTGTGGCACCGGTTTCGATGATCACGTTGGCGGTGGCGACCCAGGAAATCGGCGTGGTAATGACTTCAGCGCCGATACCAACGCCGGCAATGCGCAGCGCGATTTCCATCGTACAGGTGCCGGAATTGAAGGCGTGTACCGGACGGCCGCCGAGATATTCCGATAATTGCGCTTCGAATACTTGCACCTGGGGGCCGCTGCTAATCCAGCCGGAGCGCAAGACATCGCCGACGGCGGCGATGGTGGCTTCATCGATGGTGGGTTTGGCAAACGGAAGGAATGGTCGTTGGCTCATGGCGGTTGTGGATTCCGATGTAATTTGTTTGTATGGTCGACAGCTATTTTGATCGTTTATTGTCTTATTATATTAACTACGCGCCAGCAATACGACGCCGACAATGATGATGCCGATGGCAATCAAGCGCTGTGTCGAGATCGCTTCGCCCAAAAAGTGCCAGGCGCCGACAGCGCTGATGATATAGCCCATCGATAGCATTGGGTAGGCGATCGTGACATCGACCCGCGACAGGCCGATAATCCATACCACCACCGAAATTACGTAGCAGGTTAGGCCGCCCAGGATCGACAACTGGGTCGCCAGTTTGATACCGGTGGCAATCCAGTTTTGAGGCGTCAGGTGAATCACGCCGACCACGCTGGTGCCTGCCTTCAGCAGTAACTGAGCTAAGGCATTCAAGCAGACGCCAGCGAGGATAAAGACAAAGGTTGTGATGTTCATGGGTCGGGTCGCTATTTGGTTGTTTATGGTGCAGACGGCGCTGTCGAAGCGTCGGGTAGCGCAGCAGACTCGGCCACAGCCGTTTCTGGCGTGGCTGACGTTACCGGTGCAGCCGCAGGCACACCCTGGTTGGTCACTACGACACGGCGCGGGTCTTCGGCGATGACGCGCATCGGTAGGCCGCGTTTCGCTAGTTCGCGGTAGTTTTCCGGACGGATGATGGCGATATCCTTTTTACCAGCGGCGTGGTCAGCAGTCCACTTGACAGCAAATGCATCGATCGTCGGAATCCACAAATGCGGCTCCTGGCCGATGCCGAATTCCAGCTCATCCATGTGCTGCACCATGGTCATGGTGCGGCGCAGATAGAACGGTAGCGATTGCTCATACTTACCGACCACATACAGCGTGGTTTGCGGCATCATTTCAGCGTTGATGGCGGGCACCATGTCAATCCCGGCCGAGTAGCGTCCTTGCGGGTCGTGGCCGTACATCAGCAACTGGCCACCGATGAAACCGCTGGCGGCGAGGGCGACAATCGCCCATTCTCGCTGCCGGAGCACCAGCATTAATGCGGCGACGGCGCCGATGAAGGCAAATGCGGACGCACCTAACACCCATGGCACGTGCGCTTGCATTAATGGCAGCGAAAAGGCGTCTTTGGCCAGCGTCGGAATTTTCGATGCTAACGCTAGGCCGATCACCGCAGACAGAAGTAGTAGCCAGGCCGATGCCTGTACCGATTTGTTGCTGGCATTATCTAGCTGGCATGCAATCAGCAGCGCCAGCGCCGGGAAAATCGGCAAAATGTACGACGGCAGCTTAGAATCGGAAATGCTGAAGAATACGAAAATGAAGATGCTCCAGATTAGCAGCATTTTTTTCGGCTGGAAGCCGGATACAGTGCTGCGTTCACGGGCGCTGTTCCACAAGCTCTGGAACAGCACGCCAAGCCATGGCATGATGCCCAATATCAGGATTGGTACGAAGTAATATGGCGGACCATAGCGGTTATGGATCTTGCTGGTGAAGCGCTGGAATTGTTCGTGGATGAAGAAGAATTGCGGAAACTCCGGATTCTTCAGCGAAATCAACACGAACCAAGGCATGGTGATCAGGAGAAACAGAGTCAGGCCCAGCACCAGATTGAGTCGCTTCCAGATTGACCAATCGCGCGAGAATAGAGTGTACAGCACTAATACGGCGCCGGGGATCAGCAAGCCGATTAAGCCTTTCGATAAGACTGACAGCGCCATGCCGGCCCAGCACAGCAGCATCCAGTTGCGCTGCTCGCGGTAGCTGATATCGCCGCGCTGCGCCAGCAGCAGTGAGGAAAGTGCAATGGTCATCATGCCGGACAAGTCCATGTCGAGTGTGTTGATGTGACCCAGGCCAGCCCACAGGAAGCTGGAACCGAGCACCAGTGCTGCGTAGAAGCCGATGCGGGCATGGAATAGACGGCTTCCGGTAAAGGCGACCAAAAATACGCCAAGCAGGCCACACAATCCGGTCCACAACCGCGCCTGCCAGTCGCCTAGGCCGAATAATTCAAACGTGATGGCATTCATCCAGGTCTGCAGCGGCGGCTTCTCAAAATATTTGAGTCCGTTCAGCCGTAAGGTGATCCAGTCGCCGGTGGCAACCATTTCACGCGCCATTTCGGCATAGCGACCTTCATCGCTAGGCACCAGTGTGCGGGCGCCGAGCATATAGAACCAGATGATGCAGAACAGCAGTAAAAGCAGCCAGACAAAAGTTTTGGATTTATGCAGTTCATGCATCTTGGACAGTTTCCTTATCTGTACTAAAAATCAGGGCCAGCACGACTTTGCGTCCTTCGGTAATCAAAATGTTGTAAGTACGGCAGGCTGCCTGATTGTTCATGCATTCGAGGCCGATGCGGCGTTCCATTAGTACGGCGGTCAGTTTGGGGTGAACAAAGTGCTGGCGCAGGCCGGTTCCCAGAATCACGATATCGGGGCGGGTGCTAGCTATATATGCGAAATGCTCTGCGGTTATAGCCTCGAAGCTGCTGACCGGCCAGATCACCGGCGCAGTTTCCGGCAAAACCAGTAAGCTGTGTTCGTAGCGGGTAGTGTTGATTTGCACGCCACGGTCGTCGTAGGCCGTGACGGTCTGATATTGCTGGATCTTAGTGGTATGTAGCTTCATTGCATTATCTCTAATTAATCATAACAATCTCGATCGGAGCAACCGATGCTGCCATGCAAAACGGCGCCTACCCTCGTCACGCGAATAGAATAGTTGTCTTATCATGTTCAGGATTAAGATAGCGCTAAAAAGCAAGGATAGACTGAGGGTGATCTGCAAATTTCTCAAAAGTGAAAAAATAAAGTGCCGCATTGTAGCGTTTTCCGTAAGCGAGCTTGCGTTATTGATTGATAAAACCCCATACTTTCGGCAGAATGAGCGACTGGGGGCGGTGATTTGTGCGCCGCAGAAAAGCGGTCCGAAAAGTCGTGCAATAATTTTGGAGTAGTCTTAGGGTTGTCCCTATAAAGGAGCGGCTATTTTCATTTGCTGCGGCACACATTTAAATGCCTGACGATAATCATTTTCCAGATAGCCCCTTAATGCTCGATTTTATTGCATAAATGTAATGATTATACTGTGTGACCGATCCAAAAATCTGAAAAATTGGATGAGGTCTGTTAAGACATCCTTGGTCCTGTGCTGGAGAAAGTTGGATAAATAGAGAAAGAGGGTCACAAAATCATCAGCTCAATACCGGTAACCTGGCAGCATTCGGCTTTGAGCCGCCTGATGAAATCGTTCAGGACATGATCTACAACATGGGCAATGCCTCTGGATGTATCTATTCTAAAGGGATGTTTGCGCCGCGTAAGTCGGTGATGCATTATTGTCAGCAAAAGTACATTCGGCGTGTCACGGTCGACGACATTTAGCTCAGTAACGGCGCCTCTGAGCTGATCGTGATGAGCGCCAATGCGTTGCTCAACACCGGCGACGAAGTTTTGGTGCCATCGCCCGACCACCCGCTTTGGACTGCAGCCATCAGCCTCTCCGCCGGCACCCCGTGCCACTATATTTGCGACGAGCAGCCTGGCTGGTTTACGGATATCGAAGATATTAAGAAAAAATCAATGCGAACACGCGTACGATTGTTTTCAGCAACACGAATAATCCGACCGGCGCTTTATATCCGGTGGAGTTGTTGTAGTAGATCGTCGACGTGGCACGGCAGCACCAACTGACCATTCTTGCCGACGAAATATACGACAAGGTTCTGTACGGTAGCGAGGTTCACAATTCGCTCGCGTCACTGGCGGACGACGTGCTTTTTATTACCTGTAACGGCTTGTCGAAGAATTATCATTCTTGTGGCTATCGCGCTAGCTGGATGGTGGTGTCGGGCGAAAAGAAGCACGCCAAAGCTTATATTCAAGGCTTGAACATGCCAGCGCAATATAGCGTATAAACTATTGACGGATATTCCGGGTGTGACTTGCGTCAAGCCGAAGGCGGCGCTGTATATGTTTCCGTGCCTTTATTCGAAGATGTATCCGATCACAGATGAACAGGATTTCGCATACCCACTGTTGGATGAGCAACGGATTTTGATCGTGCAGGGCACCGGTTTCAATTGCCAGACGTCGAATCATTACCGCGTAGTGTTTTGTCGAATACTGCTGAATTGGCTGATTTAATGGGGGCGCATTGCTAATTTTCCGGAAGGGTGTCGCCGGCGTCACTGTACGGCTTGACAGCGGCAAAGCCAGCAAGACAGATTTTTTTATTTAATTTTTATATAGACAGCAGAGAATATGAAATCCATCAAGGTAGGTTTGCTTGGCATAGGTACCGTTGGTTCTGGCACATTTAACGTATTGAAGCGCAATCAGCAAGAAATTGCAGCGCGCGCTGGGAGAGCTATTGAAATTACGATGGTGGCCGACCTCGATATTGAGCGCGCCAAGAAACTGACCCATGACGAAGTGGCAATCGTCGATGATGCCAATTTGGTTATCAATCATCCCGATATCGATATCGTGATCGAGCTGATCGGCGGTTACGGTATCGCTAAAGACCTGGTGCTGAAGGCGATTGCCAACGGCAAGCATGTGGTTACCGCCAACAAAGCGCTGATCGCAACCCATGGCAATGAGATTTTCAAAGCCGCGCAGAAAAAAGGCGTGATCGTTGCGTTTGAAGCGGCGGTAGCCGGCGGCATTCCGATCATTAAGGTGCTGCGTGAGGGCCTGACCGCCAACAGCATTCAGTGGATCGCCGGCATCATTAATGGCACCACCAATTTCATCTTGACCGAAATGCGTGACAAGGGTCTCGATTTTGGCGTCGTGCTGAAGGAGGCGCAACGCCTCGGCTACGCCGAAGCCGATCCGACCTTCGATATCGAAGGTGTCGATGCAGCTCAAAAGCTGACCATCATGGCCTCGATCGCATTCGGCATCCCGGTACAGTTAAGCAAGGCGCATGTGGAGGGCATTACCAAGCTGCAGGCTACCGATATCCGTTATGCTGAGCAGCTCGGCTATCGTATCAAATTGCTCGGCATCACCAAACGTACCGCCGGTGGCATCGAGTTGCGTGTGCATCCGACGCTGATTCCAAGTGCGCGTCTGCTTGCGAATGTTGAAGGGGCGATGAATGCGGTGCAGCTGCGCGGCGACGCCATTGGCGATACACTGTATTACGGCAAGGGTGCCGGCTCCGAACCGACCGCTTCGGCAGTAATTGCCGATCTGGTCGATATCACCCGTCTGGCTACAGCTGATCCCGAACATCGCGTGCCGCATCTTGCGTTCCAGCCGAATGCGATGGCCGATACGCCGATCATGCCGATGGCCGAGATCACTACGAGCTACTATCTGCGCATGCATGTCGCTGATCAGCCCGGCGTGTTAGCCGATGTCGCACTGATTTTGGCGGACTCATCGATCTCGATCGATGCCATGCTGCAAAAAAAACTGGCTATAGGCGAGACTCGCACTGATATCATTATCCTGACGCAACAGATCCAGGAAAAAAATATCGAAGCAGCGATCGCCAAGATCGAAGCATTGGCAACGGTGGTCGGTGCGGTGATCAAGATTCGACTGGAAGAGCTGGGCTGATTTTACTGCTGTTGGTCCGTTAGAGAGTGCGAGAAAGAAGACGGGGCCGAGGCTAATAGATGTATATGAAGTATTTTGCGCGATTCTATATTTTCTCAAAATTGGTTTTCAATGGAATATGCTATCGCAAGGATTTCCGTCTAAAAGCACGGTGTATGACTACTTTAAGCTGTGGAAAGAAAAGCCCTGATCCAATAAGCCGAGTTTATTGGATCAGGGCTTTAAAAAATGTGGTTGGGGGTGGTCCGTATCAGCAATGGACGCAGCGAGAAAACGACTTTTTTGATCGTTGA
>JFJP01038066.1_pt1 | contig 24158 bp, 26 predicted proteins | sample 431651 | NCBI WGS metagenome assembly JFJP01 (sample SAMN02602958, study PRJNA72255) | Microbial mat metagenome, whole genome shotgun sequencing project. | biome: fresh water; feature: sink hole; material: water; isolation source: purple microbial (photo- and chemosynthetic) mats found in...
GGAGACCGTCGGTAAAACTTTTGCTGCAAATCCGGCGCTGGGTGCACTCGAAATGGAAAAAGAAGCGAATTCACTAATCAGTTCTAATCAGTTCCCTAAAACAAACTTCGGTCATCCACTTGCACTTAATATTCTTCCCTGGATTGATTCAGAACTGCCGAGTGGTCAAAGCAAGGAAGAATGGAAGGCCCAGGTTGAGGCCAATAAGATTTTACAGACTCAAAAAGTTATTCCCATCGATGGAACATGTGTTCGAGTTGGGGCCCTACGGTGCCACTCACAAGCACTTACCATTAAATTGAAAAAAACGGTGGAGCTTTCAACTATAGAGTCTCTGATTGCCGAGGCCAATCCTTGGGTCAAACTTATCCCAAATAATAAGGCCGAGACACTGAGCAAGCTCACACCCGCAGCAGTTTCAGGCAAACTTGAAATACCTATTGGACGCGTTCGTAAAATGACTTTAGGAGACGATTATCTAAATGCTTTTACTTGTGGGGATCAGCTTCTTTGGGGCGCGGCCGAGCCGCTTAGATGTACGCTGGGGATGCTGTACTAGTTGACTTGGTTATTCAATCCAGATGGAGAATTGCTTCTCTTCATGATCAAAGTTTAAAACAGTTTGAGGGGCATATTGGGAATCCTCAATTCTTTTAAGAATATTTGGAAGATCTATTGAAGATTTATTCAGATACGCTTGGGCCTTCTCAGGAATAAAGCTCTCCATCATGCTCAGTGTGAAGATTGGAAACTTAAGATCCACTGAAACGACGTTTTGTCTTTTGATTTGGATTCTCAAGATTGTAGCTTTCGCAGAATTTTTCATGTCCCAATCCTACTCACTAGCGGATTAGAATTCAATAGACTGCGCTTGTCGGGTAATTTTTTAAAAAATCTGTCTAAAGAATTAATTGCGTTTGTGCTACAATGAAAGGATTAAATCAATAAAATTCAAATACGTGCGGGCTCAATGGAACCTAAGAAAAAAATTCTAATTGCTGATGATGAGATAGAGATAGTCCAAGTATTAAAAGCATTCATTGAAAGAGAATTCCCTTCTTTGGCCGTTTCTATGGCCACAGATGGAGTCCAGGTGATGCATAATCTTGAAAAAGTTGAATTTGATATTTTATTTTTGGATTTGAATTTACCCAAGTTTGACGGAAGAAAAATTGTCAAAGAGATAAACTTCCTACCAAAGGGCAATAGACCGAAAAATATCTTTATCATATCTGGTGAGGAGATGAAAATGGATGACGTCCATTTAATAGGTGAAAAAAGAAGCATCTTTTATTTTGGTAAGCCCATTGATTTTGAAAAGTTGAAAACGCAAATCAATTCAATTCTAAATCCTGTCAAAGTTACCAGTCCTGCAAAGCCCTCCCTAGAGGTTAAGTTTATGAATCCTTTCATTGACTCAACCCTTAAAGTACTCAAAGTAACGACAGGTACCGAGGCAGTCAAAGAAGAGATTAATGTTTCAATGGGCGAAGCCTTTAAAGGGGACATCTCAGCATTTTATCCTATCCATAGCCCGATATTTGAAGGCTTTTTCTGTCTTTCTTTTCCCAAGCAAACCTACTTGAAAATCATGTCCAAGATGCTTTTTACTGATTTTGTAGAAATAGATGAGGATAACAGAGATGGTGTTGGAGAATTGTGTAATCAGATCTTTGGAAATGCAAAAGCTTACTTTAATGACACATTTAAGACCCAGATTCGTATGTCAACTCCATCAATCACCATTGGTGAAAACCATAGTATTATAAGTGTCTTAAAAGCTCCCCGTATAGTCGTTAAGTTTTCAACCGATTCAGGTTACTTCTTTGTTGAAGTTTCCATGGTCAAAGTAGGGTAATTACTTTGGACACTAAATTAAAAATTTTGATTGCTGAGGATGAAGAAGAGATTGCTGAGATTCTGAGTTTTATTGTTAAATCATCAATCAAATGTGAAGTAGCATTAGCAAATAATGGTCAAGTTGCGATTGATTATCTTTCTAAAGGAGATATCGATTTAATTATTTGTGACTACAATATGCCTCTTCTGAATGGTGGGGCCGTTTATAATTTTGTACTTAATTCGATGCCTTCATGTAAGTATGTGATGTGCAGCTCTGATACTCCTGCTCAACATGAAGAGTTCAAGAACCAGAGTAGTTTTTACGGCCATATTCAAAAGCCAAATTTAATCGGCGGCTCTAAGGCGATAATAGAGAAATTCAAGACTCAATCGCCTCTCATACAACAGCCAAGCTCACATTCCTACACTCAGATATCGCCAAAAGTCTTACTGAAAATTTCTGCAATGCCTTCTGATGTCTTTTTAAAGTTAAATGAAAACAAATACGTTAAGGTCTTCAATGAAGGGGCGATCTTTGATGAAACTGATTTCATAAAGTATAGTCAATCCAGTGGTGACAGACTTTATGCTTTTAACATCTCCTCAGATGCGTTTATCGATAGTATTCGAGACTCAATTTTAAAAACGATTAAAACTTTAAATCCAGAGAATAAGGTGGAAGCGAATCTACAAGTTCATTATCTTCTGGCCACAGCATTCAAGGAATACGGGATCAAAGAATCTCTTTTTCCCTTGGTAGATGTACAAATCAAAGAATCCTTTGAGCTATGCAAGACCAACAAGACCTTAAGTTTGCTTTTAGACAAATTACTTCGGAGCAAAGAATCCTACCTTGGACAGCATTCATTTATGTTGGCCGCGATCTCTGTTTCAATTGCTGAAAAGATGGAATGGAATTCAACAACAACGGGGCAAAAGCTTGTTGTGGCTTCCATGTTTCACGATATTTTCTTAAAAGAGACTTTCACTAGCGAAATGATAAATGTTCCAAACGAAAGTAAGGATCAAGATTTTTGGTCTCATTCGCAAAAAGCTGCTGATCTTCTTGATAAAATTCCCAATATACTACCGGACACAAGTAGGATAATCGCCGAGCATCATGAAGTTGGAGAAGGCGTGGGGTTCCCGCGTGGCATTCCAGTCTCCAAGACCACTCCTCTTTCTCAGGTATTTACGTTTTCTCACTACGTTGTTGACCTACTTTTAGAGTCTCATCAATCTGGTCGTTTTGACAAAGATGAGTTTTACGCTAAACTTAACTCTATTTGTGAGGGCACGGACAAGTACAAGAAAATTTTGACTATCTTTCGTTCCATCGATTTTTTTGAATAGCAATTTCCAGGGGGCGCTATGACAGAAGAAGATCATACATTTCTTCACGACATTATGAACAAACTGGCAAAGATTGAAGGGTTTTCCGGAATGTTAAAAATGGAATTAAGCGAAGAGAATGGTAAGTTATTAAAAATAGAGAAAGCCACAAATGAGGCAATCGAACTAGTTAAAAACTATAGGGCCCTTTTAGAAAAATTAGAGAAATAATAAATGATTCAATTTGAGTGCTCGGTACTAATTGTTGAGGATGATGAGGACCTTAGGGACATATTGCAAAATATTCTCAAGCGCCTTGGCCTTAGCACTCAAAGTGCCAATGATGGCGAGATGGCGCTGGAGATGCTTAAGGAGAGTCAGTTTGATCTTGTCATTTCAGATGTCTCAATGCCCAAGAAAAATGGTTTCTCTCTACTTAAAGATTTGAGAAACGATCCTACTGTTGTTCAGCCTAAGTTCTGTTTTCTGTCGGCCGGGATCGATGAAAATGATGAAAATGTCAAACTTCTCGCAGGTAAGTTTGACGGCATCTTATTGAAGCCCTTTCGACAAGAGATAATTATTTCAAAGCTACGCGAGCTATTCCCTGACAGAATTGTGTCACTCTAATAAATATTCACTCTAAACATTGATCTATATCAGTTTATTTTTCCTGGAACATGTCAAAATGTTAAGTCAAAGTGAGGGATTAATATGTCTGAAACCGGTTTCAATGATGAACAGTTACGTTACGAGCTCATTAATATTACAGGAAAAGAACTCAGGAAAGTTGCAGGGGATACCACTCAAAAGATCAGCAAGCAGCTCACGAGTATTAATGATTGTTCGGATAGTTTTGTAACGGTTAAGGATCAACTTAAAATTGTTGAAAATGCCATGAGAAATATGGAGTCCACCTTTGGTACGATGGGCGTAGATGCTTCTCAAAATGCAAAACGTGTAAACGATGTTTGTCTTGCAATGTACAAACTTGAAGATAATTTCGCCTCTATCAGTAAACTGGTTAAAACCATTAACTCCATTGCAGATCAAACTAACCTTCTGGCCCTTAACGCAACCATTGAAGCCGCCCGTGCGGGCGAAATGGGGAAAGGTTTCGCTGTTGTTGCCAATGAAGTTAAAGAACTCTCCCGGACCACCAAAATTGCGAACGAGAACATTCAAAAAACAATTTCGCAAATTACTGAATCAATCAAAGAACTTTCTTCAACCCTGGTGGTGACTCAGGGATCAATTAACCAAACGCTGACTAATATTGAAGGTTCAAAAGACAGCATAAAGACAATTTCAAATCAGACTTTTCAATTTGGAAGAATTATTCAAGATAACGTTAAGTCATTTGACTATCTTTCCGGCCAGTCAGGCACGGTGGGTGAGCAGGTTCGTGAATTGAGTGTGATTGGTGATTCTTTTACTAATTTGCTTGAAATGATGAACGTTCAAGGTCTATTTCACGGAGCTCAAAATCCCTTGGAGAGGCTAGCGCCCATTGTTGAGGCAAGCACATTTTTTGAACCGGGCCGTTTTACCCAGACAGCGGAGATGGAAATTGTTTTAAGTGAGGATGATGTTCTCATCTCAGCTACTGACGAAAAAGGGCGTATCAATTTTGCCAATAATCGTTTTTATGAGATTGCCGAATACGACAGAGGCGAACTATTGAACAAGCCTCACAATATAATCAGACATCCTGATATGCCTAAGACAGCTTTTCAAGATTTATGGCAGATTATTGAGTCCGGGAATCTTTGGGCAGGCATAGTTCAAAATAAATCGAAAAGTGGAAAGCATTACTGGGTTAAAGCGCTAGTTTTTCCTTGTTATGCGAATAAAAAAATCGTTGGTTATATTTCGGTTAGGAAAAAGCCATCTCAAAAAGAAGTTCAAATGGCCAAAGAGGCATACCGAAGACTACCTTAAAGTCTGCCTTTAAAACTCTCTAGCATCTGAAGGATTAGGTTGTTGTCTATTTCTTTAGCTTTTGAAATGAGCTTGTTCCATGAGAGGATTTGATTAACCATCTTGATGTCGAATTCTGATACCTCTAAAAAGGCCATAGACCATTTATTAAAGAGCCTTGTCTCGGCCGGAATATAAAAGAACTCTACAATATTTGAGTGCCGATTATCAGTTTTAATCTTTGTTTCGAAAAGGCTCTTTATGGCCATTTCATCACCTTCAAGAAGCTGTAAAAAGATACCTCCTCTATAAAGCAAAATTCCTGTTAACTCATTTTCAATATTGTATTTTGTTGCGCTTTTAATAATGTCTGCAATATCTTCAGACGTAATTCCATTACGGGCGCTGCTCACATAAAAAAGCTGATGCATATGCTATTATCCTTTTATTTAACTTACTTTATTTATATTAACTTACTTTTAAGGTTTGATGGCCAAAGATTTTTTTCTTCAAGTTATGCCCTGATTTTACCGAAATAATGCCATGGTTGTTAAAGTTGGCGACGAAAATTTATTTGATCTCATTGGTGGGCGGCCCACCCTTGATAAAGTTCATAAGATCTTTTATGACAAAATCTATGCAGATCCCTGGATAGGTAAGTATTTTCAAGGCATTGAACAAAGTATCATTGAAATCCAGCAAAGCGACTTCATGTCCCAGGTGATGGGTGGACCAGCAATCTATTGTGGTAAATTGCCAGTTCCTGCCCACCGGCACATGAATATTACGGAAGAGTTGTTTGACTTAAGGACTCAGTTTCTTTCAGAGGCGATGAATGAGGCCGGAGTAAGCCAAGAAAATCAACAACATTGGATGAAAATTGACCAGGCATTCAAGAAAGGTATTGTTAAAAAAGATATTTCAGATTGTTCCCTTAGATTCAATACCGACGAGATTCTGAATTTCCCCAATCCAAGAAAGAGATCTGCTTAAACAATTAAGACTTTCCTAATACAGTAATTTTAGAAATATCCGATAGGTATTTTAATAAAGCGAGGCTTCGAAAATGAGCAAAATTATTTTTTGTCCTATCTGGGAAAATGCAAGTGTAGCTGAGAAGAAGAAACTTCTTGTCGATGAGATGAATGGCCTTGTACCAATCGTTGTATGCGTTGATGATGATCCCGAGGCTTTAGAGATATTTCAATTCAACGCTACCAAGCTAGGTTTTGAATCGTTCGTTTCTGAAAATCCCCATAGCGCAGTGGATTTCATCAAAAAAAATAAGTCACGTACTTTGTTAATCATTTCAGATTTTAAGATGCCATTAATTAACGGGTTTGAATTTCGTGATTTGGTCACGGAATTTGCACCAGAAATACCGTTTGCAATTCTGTCTGGCTATGTTGACAGAGATCTTGCTCTTAAGGGGCTTGAGCATAAAATTACAGCATTCCTTGAAAAACCACTCAAGCCTACTGACCTCGTCGCCTTCATCAAAAAAGATGGAGAGGAAAGGGCGCAGACTCTCAAAGATGATTATGAAATGCTTAAAGGATTTACAGACGATGCTGCAAATCTTTTAGAGAATATTGAGGAGCTGTGTCTTGAATTAGAAAATAATCACAATAACCAAGATGCTATCGCACGTATTTTTGGAATGGTGCATACCATTAAGGGATCATCTGGTTTTTTTGAACCTAGAGACCTACATAATTTCTCCCACGCATTTGAAGACTTGCTAAAGGATGTTCAAAACGGAAGTCGAGCCGTTACGCCTCAGCTCGTTTCAACATTTCTTAAGGGAAATGACTCGTTAAAAATTTTTGTAGAAGAATTCAAAACAGGTGACCACGGTGAGCACAATGTGCCAGAGATGGTTAAAATATTCAAATTCATCCCTGATGATTCAGTAGAGCAAAAAACCTCTCAGAGCGAGGCGGCCCAAGATCAAGTCGGCGTTGTTAAGGAACAGAAAGCTTCCGAACTTCGCGTTTCCATGACTCTTCTCAATGAATTCATGCAAACGTCTGGTGAGATGACTGTAATTCGTAACATGATCAATAAAACCGTTAGAAGTTTAGAGAAGCAATACCAGGGCGATAAAGAGATTGGTCTTTTGGGTGAGCTTCTTGATGAAATGCATAAAATCAACAGTGATGTCCAAAGTAAAATTACCGATATTCGACGAGTTCCAGTAAATTCTCTTGTTAAGCCTCTTTCACGAACTGTTCGTGACACCGCTCGAGCTCTTCAGAAAGAAGTTGATTTTATTGTTGAGGGTGATGACCTGCGCTTGGATAACTCAATAGCAGAGGTCCTTTCAAAGTCACTGGTTCATATGATGAGAAATTCTATTGACCATGGAATTGAATCTCCTGAAAAGCGAGTTCAGCTAGGCAAGCAGCCAAAAGGCAAATTACTTCTTAGGTTTAGCTGCCAGGGTGAAAATATTATAATTGATATTCAAGACGATGGTGCCGGGATCAATATTGAAAAAATCCGGGAAAAGGTTGTTGAAAAAGGACTACGTAACGCCGCAGCTGCACAGAAGATGACTCAGGAAGAACTTCAGTACATGATTTTTGACTCGGGTTTCTCTACTGCTCAGCAAGTGACGGACTTTTCTGGTCGCGGCGTTGGTATGAGCATGGTTAAGGATTCCGTTGAATCAATGAAGGGTAAGATCCTTATTCAGTCGAAACAGGGTGGCGGGTCTCAGTTTAGATTAGAAATTCCTATTCCAAAATCAGTGATGATTACAAATTGCCTCTTCGTTTCGGTTGCAGACCATGCTTATGGTATACCACAGGATAATATTCTCAAAGTGATGGAAAAAAATCAACTTGCTGATACAGACTACACCTCATTAGAGGGAGCAGAGGTTATTAGATATAATAACAATTTGATTCCACTTTGCTCAATTTCTAAATTGATGGGTAATAATTCTCGTTCAGAATTTGAGAATTTAATCGTGATTATGAAGACTGATGATTCAGTCTTCGCTCTCAGAGTAGAATCGGTCCTTGATATCGAAGATGCTGTGATAAAACCGCTCTCATTCAACGTCTTAAAAGGTCTGGAAATTTATCTTGGTGGAACTTTCCTTGGGGACGGATCAATTGGCATGATTTTTAATGTTGATGGAGTAGCAAGTCGAATGGGGATTGCTAATCACGTATATTCCAATCAAAAGAAAAACACCGATTCTGGTGCCGTCCAAGAACAGACGGAAAAGAGAAATGTCATTGTTTTTGACTTGCAAAAACCAGGACACTTTTGTTTGGAAGAAAAAGATATTTTACGTATCGAAAGACTTGATCCCTCTGAACTGCAGAACAGTGGTGAAACTTATGTTATTCCATACAGAGATACGGTCATGACTTTAATTGATCTCGATCAAATGATTAATCCGAGACTACATCCTAGTTTAATCGAGAATCATGCAGATCAACTTCTTTCAACGGTCATTGTACAGCACAGAGATCAATACGTAGGAATAGTTGTGAAGGATATTATCGATCTTAAAACTGCTTATGGTGCCCTTGAATTAAACATGAAGAAACAAGGTGGAGTGAGTGGATGCTATGTAATCGATAATCAAGTCGTCACCTTAATCAATCTAATTGATGTTCTTGAACAGGGTCAAGGCATAACCCAGATTGACAAGGAACATGTTCCTTATTCAATTGCCGCTTAGTTTTTACTATTTTTCAGCGCACGCCTAGACTCAAGTAATTGGCGTGCGTCTTGTTTCATCATCTCGACCAGTTCTGGCTTATTCTGAGAGATAAGATATTTTTCCATATCATTAATCTGAAATAAAATAAGATCAATAGAGCGATTCAGAAGGCGCCACATATCTCTGCGAGCAACTGCTTGGGTTATGTAATTAATTAGCTGGTTCTCTTTTATGGGTTTGTCTAGAACGGCAAAAACCCCAAGATTTAGCGCCTCCATCAGTGTTGATTTATCTAAATGGCCACTAATAAAGATAATAGGTATTTCTGAATCAATGGTTTTCATTTTCTTTAATACATCCATTCCACTTAGAACGGGCATTTTCATATCAGTTAAGATGAGATCCGGAGGAAAATCTTCGCACTTCGCAATGGCTTCCTCGGAAGACACAAAGCACTCAAATCTAAAGTCTTGAGGTTTAATCATCGAGGATATAATTTCGAGATTGTCCTCTTCATCGTCGATGATATAAATGAGTTTTTGCTTTGGTCTGCCGGCCTGGTTTTTTCTAGCGTTATTAGGTGCCATTTTTTCTGAATCAGCAGATTTATTGTCCGTATCAAATTCAAATTTGAACACTGATGGCCTTCCTGCCAAAATAGAGCGAGCTGCATCAAGACCATTTAGAAAGAAAGTTACAAGTTCCTGAGAAAGATTTGGTGCTTCTTTGTACTGATTGAAAATATTTTCCAGTTTGTGCATGTGGGATCTTAGCTCATCAAGACCAAGCATGCCGGAGGCACCTTTCAAGCTGTGCAATGCACGAAATACCGCAGAGTAATTTTTGTCGTATCCAGACTCGCTTTCCATTTCGAGTAAGTGAGTTTCGGCGTCAAGTAATAACTCTTCCGCCTCGGCCCTAAAATCCTGCATTTCCTGTTCGCTAAAATCCACTTGGATTCCTTTAATACAAATCTATTATTTGTTTTTCTAATTGATGATTATTTTAACTCAAATTACAAATTTAATAAAAGAATTTGGAGCTTCATCGTTTAGAGGCAAAACCAAATCGTCGATTCAAAAAAGATGACATATATCATTTATCCTAACTGTTAATCACTTGCTCTCTAATTATTAAAGGAACCTTAATTTGGCCTACCTTCGACGTCAGACTTAAAAGGACTGTCTTTTTAAAAATTTATGCTAATCTTTATTTTTACTAAAATTGTGTGTTAACGAATATGAATAAATTTGATGCAGAAGGCGCCCTGGGCGAGTTCTTTTCTGAGTGCGAAGAAATTCTTCAGCGAGTATCTGCAGTGCTTACAAAACTAGAATCACAAGAGCTTTCTCAGGAAGCAATTGATTCACTATATCGTGATGTCCATACTCTTAAAGGCTCATCTCAACTTTTTGGATTTCAAAGAATTGGCTTGATCGCCCATGCGATAGAGGCTTCGCTGGAGCCAGTGAGACGTAATAATACAAAGCTCGAGAGAAATTTTGTTGATCAAGTTTTCAAAAGCCTGGATCTGATAGATAAAATCTTGAAAAATCCTAAGCGTGACTTAGAAAATGATCCCACTTTACAGAACGAGCTGCTTGAAATCCTCCCTAAATTAGTAACACTTTCCAATAAGCGCTACGGGAGCGAGTTTGAGTTAACTCATAGTATGGTTCCGACAGAAGAAACAAAACTAAGTAACCTTCCTCCGTTGAAGGAACATGTAGAAGTTATATCAGCATTAAAAACTTCAAAAGATAGGAACATGTCAGACACAAATCAGACAATACATGAAGCTCCGGAAATAGTTATTAAGGCCAAGCAGGAAAAGGCGAGCGGAGGCGATGAGCAGCAGCTCGAATCTTCGACCATTCGCGTGCATGTTGCTTTGCTTGATAAGCTGATGAACCTAGTGGGGGAGATGGTCCTTGCAAGAAACCAGGTTTTGCAATTTGCGAGAACAAGTGAGAATAATGAATTTCTCAATTTGACTCAGCGACTAGACCTTGTCACCTCTGAGCTTCAAGACAATGTAATGCGCACACGGATGCAACCAATAGGTTCGGTCTTTTCTAAGTTTCAGAGGGTGGTTCGAGACTTAAGTCGCGAGCTCGGAAAGAATATTGAACTAGTCGTGGAAGGTGCTGAGACGGAGTTGGACAAGTCTCTTCTTGAGGCAATAAAAGATCCTCTTACCCATATTGTTCGAAATTCATGTGACCATGGTATTGAAACCCCAGAAGAGAGAAAAAAGAAGGGGAAGCAGCCTTCCGGTATACTTTCCTTGAAAGCTTACCATGAGGGTGGGCATGTTATTATTGAAATTAGAGACAATGGTCGTGGACTAGATCCCAAAAAGCTCCTGGCGAAAGCCTTGGAAAAAAGAATTATATCCCCTGAAAAAGCCGAGACCCTTTCCACTTCTGAAATTCAGCAACTTATTTTTGCGCCCGGATTCTCTACTGCTGATCAAGTTTCATCTGTTTCTGGCCGCGGCGTTGGTATGGATGTTGTTAAAACTAACGTTGAAAGAGTGGGGGGAATCATTGATCTTACTAGTCAGATGGAGCAGGGAACCAAGATAAAACTGATTATCCCACTTACTCTGGCCATTGTTCCTGCGATGATTATAAGAACTAAAAAAGATTTTTTTGCGATACCTCAGGTAAAACTTCAAGAGCTTATCCGAGTCGACTTAGAAGAGAATGGAAAAACCATTGATAAACTTCAAGGTCAGTATGTTTATCGCTTAAGAGGTGAATTACTGCCTCTGATTGATTTAAATAATTTGCTTGAACAAAAATCTAAAAATGAAATTAAACGAATCATTTTTAACATTGTTGTACTTAAGACTGAAGGCCATATTTATGGATTAGTCGTTGATGAAATTTGTGACACCGCAGATATCGTAGTGAAGCCGCTACCCCAGTTTTTGAAAAAAGTGAACATCTTCTCTGGAGCAACAATTATGGGTGATGGAAGTGTTGCCCTCATTCTTGATATCCAGGGAGTCGCTGAGAGAAGTGGTGCCCATAGAGTAAACCAGAATAAAGATCTTAAGAGTCAGCTTGAGATAAGTACCAAGTCTGTTGTTGAAGAGAGAACTGAATTTCTTTTCTTTAAACTCGCCCACTCTGGTACCTTTTCAATCCCTCTCATTTTGGTTCATCGATTGGAGGAATTTCGATTTGAAGAAGTCGAGGTTTCTGGCACCGAGAGTATGGTTAAATACAGAGGTTCTCTCCTTCCTTTGATTGATCTAAATAATTATCTAGGTCACAAAGTTGATAAGAAACTTGATGGATCAGAGAAGTTTTCCGTAATTGTTGTTAGTAAACATAATCGTTTTTTTGGTCTAGTTGTTAATGAAATCCTTGATGTTCTCTCCTCTGGAAATGAGGTGACACCTCACTTAAAAGATATGAAAGGGGTCCTTGGGACGATTATTTTTAATGACAAGCAGATTGTTACAGTCCTCGATGCTCTGGGTATTATCGACGACGCGATTGGAATTCCGAGAGACGTGAAAAAACAGAAGAAATTAGCAAACATAAGAGTGCTTTTTGCAGAAGATACAGTCTTCTTTGTCAGGCAGGTTAAAAAAGTTCTTGAAGCTGCAGGAATAGAAGTTGACCATGCTGAAAATGGTCAACTCGCCTTAGAGAAGCTCAAGAAATCAGACGCTGGATATTACAAGATCATCTTATCAGACATCGAAATGCCCATGATGAATGGATATGATTTTGCCAAATCTGTTAAAACAGATCCAGCCTTCAAGAATATACCAATGATTGCTTTAACAACACGCTTTAATGAAATGGATCAGAAACGTGGATATGATTCTGGGTTCAATAAGTATCTTGAAAAACTTAAAAGTGATGAGTTGATGGACGCAATTTACGAACTGCTAGGAGTAAAATAGATGAGTACAAATCAGTTCTCTACTTTTTGGGTCGATGAGCGGCTTTACGGCGTTAACATAAAAATGGTCCAAGAAATTACCAAATCCATGAATGTTACTGAGGTGCCACTTGCGCCTACTTACATTAAAGGGCTTATCAATCTTCGCGGTCAGATTGCAACAGCGGTTGGACTAAGAGAGCTCTTTGACATAAAACCGTCAAATGCCGAGAACGGAAAAATTAACGTTGTTTGCAAAAGTGAATCCTATCTTCTTTCGCTTGTTGTGGATGAAGTTGGAGACGTTCTGGAGTTGGATGATCCTTTGTTCGAAATGACACCTGAGACGGTTTCTCCGGAGGTGTCTAAGTTCATGTCGGGTGTTTATAAGCTTCCTAATAATTTGTTAAGTGTAATAGATATTCAAAAAATAATTGATTTTTTAAACGTTTAAAAAAGGACGGTTCCAATGTCTCAAGTTAGCAATGAGCTTGCTCAAGGTTTGTATGAAGCAATTGATAGATCATACATGACAATTCAGTTTGATCTTGGCGGAAATATCACTACTGCAAACGATAATTTTCTTCGCGGTTTAGGTTATACTCTCCAAGAAGTGGTAGGTAAGCACCACAGTATTTTCTGTGACAAAGACCTGGTTAATAGCCAGAGTTATAGAACGTTTTGGGACCAGCTAGGTAAAGGTGTTGCTCAGGTTGGCGAGTTTAAGCGTATAACAAAAGCCGGCAAGGAAGCGTGGATTTCTGCAGCTTACAGTCCAATCAAGGACGCTGACGGGAAGCTCTCTTCGATCATGAAGGTGGCGTCAGATATTACAGAAACAAAAGCGATGGCCCTCATGAAGCAAATGGTGGATTTTTCACCAATCAATACAATGTTTTCTGATTTGAATGGTAATCTTTTGTATATGAACGAGGCTTCAAGATCGACTCTTAAAACGCTTGAAAAATATCTTCCAGATAAAGTAGATAATCTTGTTGGTCAGAAAATCAATATTTTCCACAAACGCCCTGAGCACCAATTGAAGATTATTTCAGATGCGAGAAATCTTCCTCATAAAGCAAAAATTCATTTAGGCCCTGAAACCCTCGATCTTTTGGTTTCGCCAATAAGTGACTCAACAGGAAAGTACGTTGGTCCAATGGTTACTTGGTCCGTTATTACAGCTGATGTTAAACTTGCCAAGGATCTTGAAGAAACAGCAGGTCACCTTGCAGCAGCTGCAGAAGAGCTTTCGGCAACTGCGACTCAATTGAACCAAAACTCTAATCTTACTTCGCAACAGTCAAACTCAGCGGCTGCAAGCACTGAAGAAGTAGCGAAAGGTGTTCAAATTGTTGCAACGAATACTGAAGAAATGGTTGCCTCAATTAAAGAAATTGCTCGTAATACATCTGAAGCAGCAAATATTTCTAAAGATACTATGAAGCGTGCAACTGATACTAACAAAACGATCACTCAGTTGGGTGTAAGTTCGGAAGAAATTGGAAACGTTATCAAGGTAATTAGTTCAATTGCTCAGCAGACAAACCTTCTTGCCCTGAATGCGACGATTGAAGCTGCAAGAGCTGGTGAAGCTGGTAAAGGTTTTGCAGTTGTTGCGAACGAAGTTAAAGAACTTGCGAAACAAACTGCTAAAGCCACAGATGATATTACAAATCGAATTAATGCCATTCAAGGTGACAGTAAAGATGCGGTCACTGCAATCAATGGAATCAGTACCGTAATTGAAAAATTAAACTCAATCTCAGTTGCAATTGCCGCTGCCGTTGAGGAACAGACTGCAACTGCCAACGAAGTTGCTCGAGTTGTAAAAGAATCGAACAAAGGCGTTGAAGAGATTGCAAGTGTTGTTCAAAAAGTATCTGGAGCTGCTAAGCAGAGTTCTGCTGGTGCTTCTCAGACGCTGGAAGCTGCTAAATCTCTTACTCTTCTTGCAGAGAAATTGAAATCTCTTGTAAAAGGTATCAATACCTAATGAAAGTTTTGGTTGTTGATGATTCTATTGTGTTTCGTTCACAAATCTCTGCCTCACTTAGTGGGGTAGAGAATGTTGAAGTTGTGGGGTCGGCACCCAATGGAAAAATTGCGATCCAAAAGCTTCAGCAAATGTCTGTTGATTTGATTACATTAGACATGGAAATGCCTGAGCTTAACGGACTTGAAACCATCAAAGAAATTAAACGTCTGGGATTAAATACAAAGATAATTGTATTTTCTTCCCAGACTATTAGAGGGGCAGAAAAAGCTCTTGAGGCCTTGGCAGCTGGTGCTGATGACGTTGTCGCTAAGCCCTCCGCTGATAATCTTGATTTTTCCAAGGCTCAGGCAATGATTGAAGAGGCACTTATTCCTAGAGTGCTGCAATTTTTAAATGCAAGATTGCGTTCGTCTACAAGCCCATCTAAAGCGGTTGCGTCGAAGCCTGCTTCACAAAATAAAAAGAATTTAAAATCTTTCCTACCCAAAGCTGTTGTCATCGCGTCCAGTACTGGTGGCCCTTCGGCTTTGGAGCATATTTTCCAAAATTTGAAATGCACACCAAAGTTACCAATCTTTATTGTTCAGCATATGCCGCCTGTTTTTACCCAGATTCTTGCCCGACGATTAACTGAAATGTCGGGAATTACTGTGCATGAAGCCACCCATAATCAGAGAGTCGAGAAAGGGCATACCTATATTGCTCCCGGTGGATTTCACATGGTTGTTGAAAAAGATAAGGATGGCCTCGTTATTAAGTTAAATGAGGACGCTTATCGAAACTCCGTTCGTCCGGCCGCTGATTTCTTGTTCGAATCTGCTGATGTTATTTTTAAACATCAGTTACTTGGTGTCGTTCTGACAGGTATGGGAGAGGATGGGGCAGTGGGGGCTAAGCAAATTCATGACTCCGGTGGTGGTATTATCATTCAGGATAAGGAGTCTTGTGTTGTGTTTGGTATGCCTGGTGCAGTTTTTGTTAACGACGATTTTGATGATATTATGAACCTTGATGAGATAACAAATTATTTAAGAACGGTGATCGTATGAATAGCAAGTATTTTGGTGAATTTCTCGTTGAGAAAGGAGTTATTTCCCAAGAGCATTTAGTTGACGCCCTCATAGAGCAAATTGCAACGACTCCGCCTTTGTGTCAGGTTATTTTTCAAAATAAAATTCTTACCACTGCTAAGGTATTTGAGGCATTTAGATTCCAACAAGATAATCAGGTTGAGTTTATGGCCGCCTGTAAATCCATCGGCGCTTGGAGCCAGGAAGTTCAGGATAAAACTTTTACTGCCATTGATGATATCAGAAAGCCTTTGGGGCATATTCTCGTAAGTAAGGGATTAATTGATCTTAAAAAGCTAACCAATATGCTTGACGAGTTTTTATCACAACTAGCGATAGCACCAGCACCTACACCACTTGTGGTCGCTCCAGTCGTAGAGACAGTTGTTGAAAAGGTCATCCCGTCACCTACCACCAAATCACTTATTGATCTTTCTGAATTATCTGAGAGCTTTCAGCCAGGAATTCTGATGGAGCTTGAGGAGACGTTCGACGAGAAAAAAAAGAAAATGGTGAGAGTTGCACTTTCTTTAGTCAAAGATAATGCTGGTACTGATCCTGCCATATGCAAGAAGCTGATGTCCGACGTCTTTAAGATCATTCATAGCCTTAATGGTCTTTTGGGCCTCCTCGCACTTGATAAACTTTCCGAGTTCTTAACGAATATGGAAACATACTTGAGTGACTTGCAGTTAACTCTCAGTGAAAAAACAAAAGATGAATTAGTTGAAGACACGGTTCAACTAACTAAAGCTATCGACCTTTCCTGGACTCTTCGTTGCAGCATACTTGCCAATGGTAACGAGCGGTTTTTTCTCTCAGAGATTGATAATCAGAAGCAGTTTTTAGAACTTTCGCAATTTTTTAAAGGTTAAAAATATGACTAAGAAGTTTAAAATTTTATGCGTTGATGATTCAAAGTCAATTCATGCATTCCTAGAAGAATGTTTGACACCTATTACAGAAAGAATTGACCATGTTTATAACGGGCAAGAAGCTGTAGACAAATTGAAGTCTAATCTTAATGCCTTTGATGTCATCATTTTAGATTGGGAAATGCCTGTCATGGATGGTCCAACGACATTCAAAGAATTAAAAGCATTGGGCCTTAAGACACCAGTTTTCATGTTAACTTCGAAAAACAATCCCTCCGATATTATGCAAATGATTGAGGCCGGGGTTACTGAGTACATGATGAAGCCCTTTACTGCAGATATTGTAATAGAAAAAATTCAGCAAATTTTAGGATGATATGGAAAATCAAGTATTATTAAAGTTCTTTGCCGATTTTATTGAAGCTGAGCTTGGGATTATTTATGTCGAAGCCAATTATTTTCAATTGGAGCATAGATTAAAAGATATTGCGACTCAACTAGGTCACGGTGATCTACAGTCGCTTTATCAAGCGGCTAGACCTGGTATTCATGGGCAGATGAGATCGCTTCTGCTTGATTTGGCAACAAATAATGAAACTAGTTTTTTTCGTGATAACTCAATCTTTAAGGCCCTAAGTGAATGCATCGTACCTGACATTATTAAAGAGGGTGGTAAGACTTCTATTCAGCTTTGGTCTGCAGCTTCAAGTGCTGGCCAGGAAGTGTATTCTATTGCAATGGAAGTAGACCAGCTTAGAATGACCAATTCTGCTGTTCCTAATCTGCGTATTTTTGCTTCTGACGTTTCTGATACTATTTTAAAACGAGCAGAGGCGGGGGTTTATTCACAACTTGAAGTTCAACGAGGTCTGCCTGCTCGTTTAATGATTCAATACTTTGATAAGAATGAGCAGGATCAGTGGGTTGTTAAAAATTCCCTCCGAAGTGGCATTAGCTTCCAGAAACTAAACTTACTCCACAACTGGGGATATATTGGACCTTTTGATATCGTTTTTTGTCGAAATGTTCTCATCTATCAGAGTGTGGAGAATAAAACAAAAATTATCAAAGAAGTATGGAAGCATTTAAATCCCGGTGGTTATTTAGTCCTTGGAGCTGCTGAGAGCCTTTTTGGTCTTTCGCAAGATTTTGATCAGCTTGTTCATGGAACAGCAGTTTTTTATAAAAAGAAGGGGTAGGCCTCTTTGTGGATGAAAATGTCATTTTTATCTATCCTTTAAATACCATTCTCACTCAGCTTAAAGAAGAGCTTGAGAAGGACGAGACATTCACTGTCTTTGAAGTTGATATGATTGAAGAATATGAGCAGCTCATTGAGAATCTTGAAACCTCAATGACTTTTTCATTCGATCCCAAAAAAACGGCTCAATATTTAGAACTCACTAAAAAAGTTGTTTCAAAACGCACTCATCACAACATTCTAATATCAAAAAAATCGCCTAGTGGTCTTGAGCTTTCGCGTATGGAAAAGAATGGTTTAAACGAGTATTTGCCCGATTATACCCAACTCAAGGCCTTGCTACTTAAAGTGAATCTTTTTTTTAAAAATATAAATAATTTTGGCGGTAAAGAAATCTCGATCAGTTCCAAGGGACCTGGGAAAATTGATACTCAGTCCACTCAACGGATTGAGCGTCTTGTTAAAGACGAAAAAATCTTAAAATCAAATGATGACGAGGAAGATGAACAGATCGTCCTTAAAAATAATGAAAATGATCCAGATTGGAATTCAGCCATCTTAGGGCAATCTAGGGATCCTTCTGTATCGGAAACCAAAAGAAAACCTATTGAGAAAAATGATCCAATTGGCAGAGATATTTTGGCCAACGCTGCTCCTGCGAAAGCAGCGCACACACTGAAAATAAGTGAGAATTCCCCTGAGGAAAATGTTTCTTTAGACAAAAAAACATCTCGTTGGAGCCCAGAAGTATTGGCCGCTTTAGAGTTGCCTGAAATATCCTATTATCCTGGATCCCGCGTTCTTGATCCCGTAGCCTTTTTCATGGAGATTCTTTTTAATAACGGTGACGCTGAATTCAAAAAAAAATTTTTAAAAATGTCCCTCATGAAGGTCTATCAAACGCAATTCTATGTGGCAGATCAAGAGGGTAATTGGGAGGAGGGGACACCCCCTCAACTGAGAACACTTAATATTTCTGATTACTCTGTGCCAAGCTGGATAAACGAAGGAAGGAATTCAGAAGAAAATATTTTCCTTCTTCCTCTGTTCGTTGATGATAAATTTAATAGTGCTATTGGACTATTGGTATCGGGCAGCGTGGGACATGATAAAATGGCCGAGATGGAATTTTGGTGCTACCTAGGAAGGTGTGCATGCAGTTAAATTTTTACCGAATTAGCTCAGCAAATGCTCAGATTCTTTTTGATCAAATGCTCAATGTGTTTTTTTATGACTCCAATGAAAAACTGCGCAGTCTGGTTGAAGCGACTACTTTCGAGGATCAGCTTGAAAAGGCAAAAGACGGAGGCCATTTTCAGATCTTGGTTCAAGATATTAAATTTGTCCTTGATGAAGAAATGGTTCTGGAAATCGCTCACAACAACAAAGAGACTCTTCACTACATAGATCGTCATAAATTAAGACTTGAAACATACGCACCATTCTATAGCAAAGAATGGCACGCTTTAGTTGAGCTTAGCAATGCCTTTAAGACGAATGATTTCAAGAAGCTCCTGGGCCTTATACAGGCGGATTTAGCAAATGATATGCAGGATATAAGCACCTTTGCTACAACCGTTTCTGACTGTTTGGAGAAGGTCTTAAGGCGTGATAGTAATTTGTCACGGATGATTTGCTTCTCATATTGCAACTTCAAGCATTTGAAGTACAAAGATAGAGCACTTCTGTTTGATTTTTTAGGGGCAATTATTTTAAAGGACTTAGGCCTCACCCAGAACAGAGATGGGGCGATGTTAGAAAAAAATGATATTTTCTTTAAACACCCTTACTACTCACTCTTTTTGATTAAGAAGTTGCCAATTGAACTTTCGCAGCGATGTTATTTTTTTATTCTGGACCACCATGAATCTAATGATGGTTCGGGGTTTCCGAGACAAAAAACGGCAGCGTTTTATCACCCACTCTGTGACACACTAAAAGTATCCGAAAATCTGTTTTTAACTTGTGCCACAAGCAATGAATATCAGAAATGCATGAAGAACATGTTAAATCATAATCACATCATCAATACTTCGCTAATTGAATGCCTTCGGATTACTTGTTCTTACTTAGCTTCATAAAAGTATCCGAGAGCTCCAGTAGCTCCTTGAATCGTTTTTACTGAAATGGGGCTAATTTCTTCCGACTGTCCCTTTTCAATGTTCGAAATCATTTCTTTTATGACATCTACTGCTTCAAATAGGAAGGCGGTGACGATTGTTACGAGTTCGGTATTTTTACTTTGTGCTGCTTTGTAGCTGATCGTTTTACACAATTCACTAATACTTCCCATCTTGTGGAGTTCAAGTGATTTGGCCGCACCCATTATACGATCTACTTTCTGGCCAAAAGCTTCAAGTGCGCTGAAGTCGTCAGGTTTTGATTCCAGATTTTCCAGGATAGAAACCAGCTCGCTTATAATTGAGTTGGTTTCCTGGCAGAATTCCTGAAGAATCTCATCCATGTTATTTTGCGAAGACCTTATCGATCTTGCCCTTAAACGTTTCAGGCTTGCTCCGCCTCTGCAGTAACCATGAGAAAAGGAGTTTGTTTAAATTCTTCCTTGCTTCGGAAGTTCTTTAAGAGATCAATTCCTGTCATGCCGGGCATGTTCCAATCAGATATGATAAATTGGAAAGGCTTTCCTTCTTTGTGTGCGTCTTGAATGGCTTGCCATGCTGGAATGCCATCGTTGGCTTCAGTAATATTATCACAGCCCATTTTCTGAAGCATGCCTTTGATAATTTTTCTCATTGTGTTCATGTCATCAACGATTAGAATCTTGATTTTTGGGTCAAAGGCCATGCATACTCCCTGCTATAGTAAATTTCAGATGTACTTTATGATACCTTAATTTATAATTATTTCATGAGTTTTATTTCAATTCGCCTCTCAACTGTTAGGCCAGGCTTAATAGTTCCATTCAACGTCTATCTTAAAGTTGCTGATAATTATGTGCATTATCTTCACAAAAATGATGACTTTGATCAGGTCAGGCTTGATGGTTTAAGGAGTAGGGGACTAAAAAAATTCCACATCAATGAGGAAGAAGAGCTGAACTATCAAGCTTTTTTGGCTCAGTTATTGGATAACGTTCACCTTGCGAGCAATGAGGTTAAAACTTCTATCGCCCTGGATGTGACTGAAAATTCCACGCAGGAAATGATTAAAAATCCAGCGACTGAGAAGTCCTATAGCATGGTGAAGTCATCGTCAGAAATTGTGCAAAAAATTCTGGCGGATAATGATGTTATTCTTCGTGAAATCGTTTCTCATGGCCGCAACCAAAACTCTTCTCTGTCTGATCGTATGCAAAGTCACCTTATTAATACGGCCTCCATCGCTATTAAGTTTGCTGAAACGCTTAAAAGCGACATCTCTACCAATTCTCTGGGGATTGCAGCCTTCTACCATGACGTCTCCTTCACTGGATATTCAGCAGAGGAGCAAAAGCTTTTTTTTAAAGATATAAACGAAATGGATGCGGCCTCTTTGACCATCTATAAAACACACCCCGAAAAAAGTGTGCAGATGCTTCAAGATAAGTCTTTTGCAGAAAAAGATGTCCTTGATCTTATTATGGCCCATGAGGAAAAAATATCTGGTCAAGGCTTCCCCAACAAGCGCACAAAACTATCTCCAGCACAGGAGGTTCTTTCCCTATGTGCTTTTTATGATAGGGAAGTGACATGCCTTGGGAGAGACCCTAAGCACTTGTATAATAATCTCATGATTGATCAGGTAGGAAATTACAATTTAGAATTGCTTAAGCAGTTCAAAAATTTCCTAAAAAGTTATCTTTAATTTTCTCGATAACAAATATCAAAACTGAATTCACCTAATGCTGATGAAATAGAAGTTTCAATTACGCTTGTATTGCTTGGGTATTTGATCTCGTGATTAATGCCTTTAATTCTGGTAGGTGTTGACATGCCTATCTTGTAGCCCTGAGTTGCCAGTACTTTTTTAGCATTACCCATGACAATGTTAGCGATTTCAGCACCAGTATCTTCCATATCTTCGCAGTAGTCGTCGAATTCCTGCATTAGCATGGCAGAAGCAATTTTAAGGTAAACTTCTTTTGTGAAAGAAAGAGCTATGAGGCCATTGAAGTCTTGTGACTTGCCATCTTTCTCAACAGTTCCAGTCATACCAATCATTGCAGTAATTTCACCTCTGGCCATGTTGTCAGTTTTCATCTTTGGGGAATGAGCACTGATCTCAGTCGATAACATGACTTTAAAAGTATCTTTAAGGGCTTCAATAAATGGTTTAGAGAATTTGAGATAAGCTTCAACATTCATGTGACGTGCCTTTTAGTGGTTTTAATTTGAATCAATTATTCATTAAAGTCGTGTAGAAATAAAATAAAAAAGCGTTCCAGTCTGACACGTTTTTCCCTGCACGATAAGAAAGATTATCGTGCAGTGCGTCATTCTAAATCCTCAAAATCACTTATAATCTACCCATCTCTATCTCAAAGGATTTCTCATGGCGGTTTATTGGATTACTGGTGCTTCTTCAGGTATTGGCGAAGCTTTAGCGCGTGAACTTTCACTCCTAGGTCATCAGGTGATTCTCTCTGCACGAAATGAAAAGAAACTTGAAACTGTATGCTCTCAGTTGTCTCATCCAGATAAGGCCCGGATCCTGCCATTCGATCTGGCCGATACAAAGAATGCCTCTGCGACTGTTGATAAGGCCCAGGCGATTTTTGGGCACATTGATGTGGTCGTGCTTAATGCTGGTTTGTCACAGCGGTCACTGGCCCAGGAAACCACACTGGAAGTTTACCGTGATCTTATGGAAGTTAATTATTTTGGAAATGTTGCTCTCACTCAGGCACTTTTACCGAAATTTCTGGCCAAAAACCAAGGTCAGTTCGTCGTCATCACGTCACTGGTTGGAAAATTTGGAACTCCATATAGAACAGGTTATTCGGCTTCAAAACACGCTTTACATGGATACTATGATTCACTTCGCGCTGAAATGATGATGCAAAATAAAAACGTCGCCGTGACAATCATATGTCCCGGTTTCGTCAGTACTGACATTTCTTTCAATGCCTTGGGTGCTAATGGTGTGGCGACTAAAGTCTATGATGACAGCAATGCCCAAGGGATAACACCGGCGGAATTCGCCAAACGTGCTATCCCGGTTATTGCAGCTAAAAAATATGAGGATTACATTGGTGGCAAAGAAGTATTGGGCGTAAAACTAAAACGCTTTTTTCCCACATTATTTGCCAAAAAAATTGCTAACACTAAGGTTCGTTAACCATCTAGATGGGCCCGTCTCAAAAATTCATCCCGTGTGATTGTTCCATCTTTGATGGCCAAGGCGGAAATCGCCAAGGCCTTTTCATACAGAGAGCGCTGATCGGCCGGTATGAGAGTTAAATCAATATGTTTTTGATCGATGTTGCCTGTGTGTTTCACGGCATTTTTAATCATCTCAATCGCCTGATCGATATCCATTTTTCGTTTCCCCGTATTTTTCAGAATTAAGCTGCGTGAGACATGGTTGTCGCTGGAATTGCCTGGTCGATCAGATCTCCAATAACTGACTCATTAAGACCATCGTATTGAGCTGCCTTATAGATCACTTGAAGCTTCGAATTGAGTTTCCCAATATCCATTCGAGTTTTATGTTCAGTTTCACTTTCTAAAATGGCTTCGTGAATAAGCTCCCTATACTGTGCAATTAAAATATCGTGAAATTTATCAGAGTTACTATTGTTCAAAATGGGCCCCCTCGTTTATAAACAAACCTTCAGTCAGGTGTGATCATAAAGGTATTTACTAAAGGTCAAAGGTATTTTGCTCAAGTACTAAAGAATCAAGGAGATAGCGAAATTAAGAGAGTTTTAATCCCTTTAGCAAGTGATTGAAACTTTATCAAATGACAAAAATTCATGGCGTGCTACCATTATTTTATGAGTACAGACACGGATCTTAATCATTTTCTTAACGCCGGGGAAAGCTTCCTGCCAGGGAACAAAATCCAGTTACGTTTATCCTTATTGGCCTTGCTCCTTAATCGAAACGTCTTGATAGAAGACGTTCCTGGAATGGGCAAAACCACGCTGGTTAAATATTTTGCCAAGGCCACGGGACTTGATTTTAGGCGGATCCAATTTACCAGTGATTTATTACCTTCCGATATACTCGGAGTTTCTATCTTTCAAAAAGAATCGGAAAGATTTGTTTTTAAGCCAGGACCAATATTTGGAGAGTTGATCCTTGCGGATGAACTTAATCGTGGCACACCAAAAACACAAAGTGCGCTTTTACAGGCGATGGAAGAAAAGATCGTAACAGTCGACGGGATGACT
>JFJP01039172.1_pt1 | contig 24149 bp, 18 predicted proteins | sample 431651 | NCBI WGS metagenome assembly JFJP01 (sample SAMN02602958, study PRJNA72255) | Microbial mat metagenome, whole genome shotgun sequencing project. | biome: fresh water; feature: sink hole; material: water; isolation source: purple microbial (photo- and chemosynthetic) mats found in...
AAGGAATTTTTAATAGTTTTTAGTTACTTTTGGTATGAAAACAAAATGGATAAAAAAATAAGGGTCGCTTGAGTTTTTCAGCAGACCCTAAATAAGATTTGTGAGTTCTCAAAAAACGTTTATCTTTCAATAGAATATCTTCAAAATTTTTAAGATTTCTACTAACCATAAGTTTAGAGTTGTCACGCATGTAAATCTCAGAATAAGCACCTTCTCCTTTCAAATAAAGGATGTCAGAAATTTTTAATAAAATTAAACTAGTTCCAGAAGGCACTGCAATTTTTTCAAAAGATTCATTTTGAATATTTTCTGCTAATGCTTTGAATTGAAGAAATTTTTGACGTTCATGTCTAGAAATTGCACTAACCAATTCATCAGGAATAATAGGTTTTAATAAATAATCTAAAGCCGATAATTTGAATGCTTGAATAGCATATTCGTTATAAGCAGTAGTAAAAATAATAGAAAAATTAATTTCTTTTTCATCAAAAAAATCCACCAATTCTAATCCACTATGTCCAGGCATTTCAATATCTAATAACACCAAATCGGGATTGAATTTTCGAATAGCTTTTACTCCTTCTGGCAAATTTTCACATTCTGCCACAAGTTCAACTTCTGGACAATATTCTTTCAAAAGTAGTGAAAGCGAAACACGAGCTCTTTTTTCATCATCAATTATTATTGCTTTCATATATGTAAAATTTTATTTTTCAGCGGTAACATATGCTATCGCCTTTTTATTTATAGGGGTTTATCTCACAATTGTTTTTGTTTTTCATCGGAGTTCGATGATTTTCAATTGTTTGCAACAAACTTGTATTTAATGGCGATTTCATACTATTAATTTATAGGAATTTCTATAACAACTCTTGTTCCCAATGACTGTTTACTTTGGTTAAGTTTGTCAATAAAATCTACTGTTATTTTGTTTGTTGTATTTTTATTCAATAGAGCAATTCTGTTTTGCATTGCATTGGTTGCAAAAGAATTGTGATTTTTATTTTTGATTGCATTCAATTCGGAACTTTTTTGCCTTCCAATGCCATTATCGTCGATTTCAATTCTAATTTTATCGTTGTTTTTAGAAAATACTATGGCTAATTTTTTAAAGCCATTTTTATGTAGTAATCCATGTTTAACTGCATTTTCAATATAAGGTTGCAATAACATTGATGGGATTTTATAATCTAAATTTGAAACATTTTTGGTGTTAATTTCATATTCAAAATCAGCATCAAACCTTGCTTTCTCAATGTCTAAATACAAACTCATTGTTGTAATTTCTTCGCTAATTGAAATAAATTCCTTTTCTGTCATTTCAAGAATGTTTCTGGTTAAAGAAGAGAATTTTGACAAATAATTTACTGCCTGTTTCTTATCATTTGCCAAAATATAGGACTGAATTGTATTCAAAGCATTATAAAAAAAATGCGGATTCATTTGCGATTTTATTGCTTTTAAAGTAGATAAATTTAAGTTTTTTTCTAATTCATTTTTTTCCAATAGTATTTGACTTTGCTTTTCAATTTTTCCAATCTGATATTTATAAAACACATAAAAAAGCAATATCAAAACAATTGTTGAAATAAAAATAAAAAGATAACTTAACCAAAATGGTTTTTTGATTTCAAATTGTAACTGCTGAAAATCTATTTTCTGGTTATTATAATTTATAGCTATTAGAATTGTATAACTTCCTGATGATAAAGAAAAAAGTTTTAAGTTTTTGGTAGTACTATCAAGTGCTTTCCAATCAGAATTATTAATTTTATAATCAACTGAATAGCTTTCGTTTGGAATAAAGGACAACGTTGAAAAGTTGATTGAAATATCATTTTCATCTGTTCTAAGATTGTTTAACTGATGAGGTTCTTTGCGTATTCCGTTTACTAAAATTTCATTAATAATAAGTTTTGGTTTCGGGAAATTGCCAATTTCTTTTCGGTTTTTTATAACAATTCCTTTTGAAGTGGCAAAAAATAGGCGATTGTCTTTTAAAATAACATCTGTTGCTTCAATATCACTACTAACCGACATTACTTTTTTTGTGTTTTGCGTTTCAAAATCATATTCATAAATACTATTTTCAGAAAATAAATAACAAAACCTACCTTGAATAAAAAATCGATTAAACTTCTCTTTTTCAATAAAATTGGGAAGTTTAAAAGCGAAAATAGTATTATTTGAATTTATAGAGTATAATTTTTCGGAAGTTGAAAGCCCTATAATTTTGTCTTTATAATTTTGAATTTTTGATAAAAACAATGACTCATTATTATATTTTAATTCTTTGTTTTTACCATCTGTTGTAATTGCTATTAAACCGTTATTTGTTGCAAAATAAATGGTGTTGTTAATTGCATTATATGCAGTTGATTTTCCGTTTGTGTTTGTTACTAATAATGCTTGATTGAATCCTGAAAAACCTTCTTTTTTGTTTTTTTTGAAGATGTTGTCCCAACTGCTTTTAAGCTGGTTGTCCACGTAAAAAAGTCCTAAAATACCACTTGCTGCATATGAAAAGTATTTATTATCTACTTTTTTAACATCTTTAACCGCAATACCAAATTCGTTTGTGATTTGGTTTTTACTATTTAAAATATTGAATTTAAAAGAGGTAAAGAATAACTTTTCGTTTATTGTATCGCTAAAAATTTGACTAATTGAATGATTACTTTTGGTTTCATGTATTATTTCAGTTTTTAGATCTTTACAGTTTAACTTGTATATTAAATCTTTTTCAGCACCAATATAAATTTCTTTTTTACCCAATGTTAAAGCGTTTGGTCGAGGTTGTAAATTAATAAAATTGTTGGTAAAATCCTCAATAAAAAGCACTCCATTGTTTAAGGTTGAGATCCAGTAATTATTGTGTTTGTCTTTAAAAATGTATGAAATGTTTTGGTCTGTAAAGTATGTTTTGTTTTTGTTTGAAAGTAAGTCATTTTTGTACATTCCATTAGGCGTACATATCCATATTATGTTTTCAGTTATTGCGGTATTTTGAACAAATTCGGGGGAGTTTTTTAATTCTGATTTTGAAAATTTGCCTTTATCGAAAAAATAATAGGTAGGGTTTGATTTTGAATTTATAACTAGTTTATTATTCCAAACATTTACTATGGGAGTATTTATATTTTTATAAAAATCATTTGGCAGAGTATGTTTCTTGAAATAATTTTGAACACTTACTTCGTATAAATAATCGGCTAAAACATAAAATTTTTCTTTTGTAGCATAGCAAAAACGAATGTATTTGTCGGTAATTTTATGTTTAGTTTTAATTTTTAGTGTATTTAAATCATATACTAGAACAGCTCCAGGTTGAATTAAAAAAAGATCATTATTTATAATTCCAAATCTAAAGTAACCAAGAGAATTTTCTTGAGGTAATGCTTTTAACTTCCCTTTTTCTACATAATACAAATAGCCATCAAAATTAGCATACCAAATTCTACCAAAAGCATCTTCGGCAATACACGAGCCCGATTTTGATGTTTGACTATCTGATGTAAACGTTTTAAAATGGGTGCCATCATATCTACACAATCCTTTTCCGGTGGCAAACCACATAAATCCCATACTATCCTGAAAAATATCATACACACTATTAGAAGGTAAACCCGAAGTTTTATCTATAGTAATAGCATACGGATTTTGGGCTATCCCTAAATTCGATACTAAAATGAAAAATGAAATTAATAAAATGCGCAAATGTTTCTGATTTTAAACAAATGTATGAAATACACTTTTAAAAACACAAACGAGTTTACCAAACCTAGTTATGGATTAACGAATTGTTTTTTGGTTAACCCAAACCAGACTTTCGTTAACTCTATCTAAGTAACAAACGCAACTTAAAATACATTTACGAAAATATAAAAAATAAATTATGAAAAAAGCAGTACTATTATTTTGTTTTCTATTAAAACTAAACAGCTATTCCCAAGAAGTAGGACTTATAGCTAATTTCCCTTTTAACAATTCGGCAACAAGCACCATAAATTCAGAGCCATTTATAGGAAATATTACCTATACAACCGATAGAAATGGCGGTGTAAATCAGTCACTTTCAAGATCCGCGGGACTTTCTTCTTCTACTATTTCAAATCTCCCAACGGGTTCAGCGGCACGAACAATTTCTGTATGGTTTAAATTGCCACCCAATTCTGGTGAAAGAGTATTGTTTGAGTATGGGAATGGGACGAGCAATTCTAGATTCTATGTATCTGCCAACTCTTTTTTGATACCGGGTCAACAAGGTCTTTCATTTGGTGCCCCGCCTTTTATGCAAACATCTAGTTTTGCTATAACAGCAGATGTTTGGTATCATTATGTTGTTACTACAAACTCATCTGGAGTAGTAAAACAATATATTAACGGCGCTTTTTTAGCTTCATATACAGGAATAATTAATACAGCAGCAGATACAACTTGCTACATTGAAGGAGGTTATAATGGTGCAGTGGACGATTTAAAAATTTATAATAGGGAACTTACAAATGTTGAAGTTTTGAGTTTATACAATAATAATACTACCTTATCTTCAATAAACTTTGCTCAAAACAATTTAGAAGTTTCTCTTTATCCAAATCCGGTAAACGATGTTTTAAACATTGAAACAGCTTTAGAACTTCAATCAGTAGAAATTTACAACATTCAAGGGCAAAAAGTAGTGTCTTCTAATCAAAAACAAATCAATGTTTCTGATTTATCTGCCGGAATGTATATGATAAGAATTCAAGATTCAGAAAATAATAGTGCTACTAAAAAAATCATAATTGAATAAAAATGAAATTTTTTAAGTCAAAAATAGAAGCATATAGACTAGAATTGCTATTGATTTTATTGTATTCATCACTTTTTGTTTTTCTTATGAATTTAATTTTTTAAACAAAAAACATCTTTCGAGATGTTTTTCTGTTTTATAGCATTTGTTAACCCAAAACCATGTTTGGTAAACCCAACACCTATTATATTACAGAGTTGAAATATTTTTACAAAAAACTTTAAAAATTACTTATTATGAAATCAAAATTACTATTGTTTATTCTTTTTGCTTTCTCGTTTACGAATGCGCAAAATGTAATTTCAAATCTATCGGCTCAAGCAACTACATCAACAACGGCTAATGTCAGCTTTTCTATACAAAATAATTGTGTAAATGGCTTCTATACGGTGCAGTTGTCTTTGTCTTCTGGTTTTTCATCGCCTTTTTATTCTGCCACTACTGCTATAACAGATTGTAGTGCCACTCCTGTTCAAAAAACAGTTGCTATAACAGGTTTAACCGCAAGTACTACCTATTATTATAGAATAATTGCTGGTCCTAACAATAATCCAACTGCAAATCCTGATTATTCGGCTACTGCTTCGTTTTCTACTAATATTTTAATTCCAACTTTAACACATCAAACTAATACAAGCACCACATCAAATGTAATATTTACCATACAAAATAATTGTACATCGGTAGAGTATCAAGTGCAATATTCAACAGCTTCTAATTTTGCAAACCCTTTATACTCTGCATTAAATACAATGACAGACTGTAGCCCTACAGCTATTCAAAAAACAGCTATATTATCGGGATTAACTCTGGGTACAACCTATTATTATAGAGTAATGGCTAGATATGGAACTGCAGGCGCGTGGGTATATTCTGTGTCTAGTAATTTAGTAGCCGGTAGCATTAATATTTCTCAAATTAGTCATCAAAATGTTACTTCTTCGACTGCTGATATAAGTTATACCGTTCAAAATAATTGTCAATTGGTTTATTATAAAGTAGAATATTCTAAATTTTCAAATTTTAGTCAATTAATATCGTCTGCTCAACTTTCAACAAGTAATTGCGTAGGAAATTCGTTTAGCGAAACTACATTTTTAACTAATTTAATAGGAGCTACAACATATTATTACAGGCTTTCGGTTAGTTATAATGCCACAGGACCTTGGACATTATCTACAGTAAACAACTTTACAACACTAGCAGATCCAACAGGTTTAATTCATGAATGGAAGTTTAATACTTCGTATATGAACGAGTCTAATTCCATTGCTTTTACACCTAATTCCTCTGGTACAGCTTTTTCTGGTGGTAGAGATGGTTTGACTAATGGAGCTGTTTTTACTTCACAATTTGGTGGTGGACAAGCAACAATTTCAAATATTCCACTCAATACACAAGCACGAACCGTTAGTCTTTGGGTCAATGTGTCTGCATACCTTACGGGTAATGGTTCCTTGTTTTTTTATGGTTCAAGTGTAACTAATCAAGGATTTGGACTAGGTTTTAACAGAACGGGTAATAATGTAAGTGTATTAGTTAGAGGTATTAATAATGATGTAACTTATCCTATAAGTGCCACCACGGGTACTTGGCAACACTTGGTAGCATCGTATGACGGAACTACTGTTAGACTATATATAAATGGCACATTAGTCGCTGCCGTGCCTAAAAGTTGGTCAACCGTTGGAAACACTGCTTCTTTTGGCGGAAATTTTGACGGAAGAATAGATGATTTAAAAATATATGATCGAGCCATATCAGATACTGAAGCGGCTAACTTATATTATTACAACAGTGTAGTTGTACCTGCACCCACTGCACCATCAATTGCAAGTATAACCACAACTACTTTAACTAATTCGGCTACAATTAATTATTCCTTAAACGCAAACAATGCCAGTACTACCTCTATAGTACGCTATGGATTATCGAGCACCACACTTTCAAATCAAGTAACAGGTTTTGTGGCTAATTTTAATGCTCCCACAAATGGCAGCGCAAGTATTACTGGTTTAACATCAAACACACAATATTTTTATCAAATTGAAGCTACAAACACGGCAGGTACTACTCAAAGCACTATGGGCACTTTTACCACTACCGACGATTCACCAGTTGCCTACTATCTTTTTAATAATACCTACACTAATATCAATAATCAAAGTCCGTTTTCATCTACAAACGCAACATTTGTTAACGATAGAAATAATCAAGCAAATGCTGCCATTAGAGTAGGGAGCACCACATCACCCATTACAGCTACGGTTCCTAATATACCCATTGGAAATAGCATTAGAAGCGTTTCTATGTGGTACAAAAAACCCACTCATACTGCAGCTATTGGATTGTTTGCTTACGGAGCAAATGCTAGTCAACAAACCTTTGGAGTATATTTAAGCGCTGGTGGCGGATATGTTTTTCAAACCTTTGGTAGCGACTATAGCTTTGGGGGTTCATCAGCTGCAAACACTTGGATACACCTAGTTATAACTTATAATGGTGCCTCTGCAAAACTATATGCTGACGGAACTTTAATAGGTCAGTCTTTCAACTTCACTTTAAATACTCAAAATGCCGCTTTTAGATTAGGAGGAAACACTGCCATCGTAGAATTTGATGACCTTAGAATATTTAATTATGAATTAACTCAAAGTCAAGTTAGTAGTTTATACAATAATAATTCGTTATCATCAATAAACTTTTCTCAAAACAATTTAGAAGTTTCTCTTTATCCAAATCCGGTAAACGATGTTTTAAATATCGAAACAACTTTAGAAGTAAAATCAGTAGAAATAAGGTCAAAAAGTGTTGTCATCCAATCAAAAACAAATTAATGTGTCTAATGTAGCTCCCGGAGTATATATGGTGCACATTCAAGATACTGAAAATAATAGTGCTACTAAAAAAATAGTAATTAACTAAAAATAAGGATGAAGTTTTTTAAGTCAAAAATAGAGGCATATAGGTTGGAAATTCTATTGTTGGTTTTGTACTCTTCTATTTTTACGATACTAATTCAATTATTTTCATAAAACCAAAAAACACCTTTCGAGGTGTTTTTTTGATTTTTAATGCATTGGTTAACTGAAAACTAGGTTTGGTAAACTCATCTACTGAAAGCAGATGTTAGGTAAGTATTTTTGAATTAAATTAAAAACTACTTATAATGAAAACAAAATTACTTATTCTTTTATTATTTGCTTTTTCTTTAGGGAATGCGCAAACAATTTCCACAATGGCGGGTTCAACTTCGGGTTATGTTGAAGGAATTGGAACCGCGGCACGGTTTAATAGTCCTTATGGTATAGCTTTTGATGGAGGTGGCGCTGTTGTAGTTGCTGATCAAGGAAATTATAAGGTAAGAAAAATATTTTCAGACAATTCAACTGCCTTGTTGGCTGGAAGTACTTTTGGTTTTGTAAACGGAACTGGAGCTGCAGCAAAATTCGGGAATGTTGCAGGCGTAGCAAGAGATGGTTTTAACAATACATTTATTTGTGATTCTGAAAACAATTGTATCAGAAAAATAACAGTTACTGGGGTTGTTACAACTTTTGCTGGAGGAACATTAGGAACTGCCGATGGTACAGGAACCGCAGCACAATTTAATAGACCTTATGGTTTAGCCATTGATGCTTCTGGAAACTTATATGTTTCTGACACTTATAATCATAGAATTAGAAAAATAACATCAGCAGGAGTTGTAACTACACTAGCAGGAAGTAATCAAGGATTTACAAATGGCACTGGTACTGCAGCTCAATTTGATTATCCTTTTGGAATTGCAGTAGATGCCTCCGGAAATGTGTATGTGGGAGAAAATTGTAGAGTTAGAAAAATTACAACAGCTGGAGTGGTTACTACCTTTGCAGGAGGAACACAAGGATATTTAAACGGCACAGGAACTAACGCTCGATTTAATAACGGACTTAACGGAATTGCAATAGATACTGCAGGTAATTTATATGTTACAGACACCTTTAACTATGTAATTAGAAAAATTACACCTTCTGCAGTGGTTACTACCTATGCAGGAACAGGAAGTACTGGCTCAGTTGATGGTGATGTTTCGGTTGCAACTTTTAATACATTAGTTGGTATAACAATTGACCCTGTTAATACTATTTTATATGCATCAGAATATGGAAACCACAGAATTAGAAAGATAGTACCAGCAGTTCCAGCAACATTACCAGTAATTTCTGCTATAAATCTGGCTGTTGGATCTAATTCGGCTACAATTTCATATTCATTGAATGCAAATAATGGAGCTACTACATCAATAGTTAAGTATGGTTTAACAAGTGGAAGTTTGTCAAGTCAAGTTGCTGGTTTTTCAGTTTCAGGAAGTTCTGTAACTCCTGGTTCGGCTTCAATATCGGGAATATTGCCAAGTACTTTATATTATTATCAAATTGAAGCCACAAATTCTGCTGGAACTGCTGTGAGTACAATTGGAAATTTCACAACTCTTGCTTCCGTAGTAACAACGCCCATAACAATTGCAGAATATAGTTTTGATAATACGTATAACAATATAAATGGAAATAGTCCATTTACTTCAAATGCTGGTACTTCATTTACAACAGACAGACATAACAACGCAAACGGGGCTATTAATATTAATGATACAGGAACTTCGGCTACAATAGTTGGATTACCTTATGGAGCTAATCCAAGAACTATTTCAGTATGGGCAAAAACTAATGTTTTCGATAGTCAGATTAATTATATATTTCATTATGGCACTTCTGCTAATGGAAACGGACTTGCATTAAGACCAACAACAATATTGTATTTTGCAAATGCAGGAGCTAACTTAGAAACAGCTAATACCTACACAAATACTACTTGGGTACATTATGTGTGCACTTACGACGGAAGTACGGCGACAGTATATAAAAATGGTGTTTTATTTAGTTCTGGTGCAAAATCCTTTAATACAGCAAGTGCTTTAGATGTCTTTAAGCTTGGCTTAACCGAAAGCGGAACAGCAACTTATTTTAATGGTGCCATTGATGATTTAAAAATATATAATTATGTTTTAGATCAAGCCGATATTACAAGTTTATACAATAACAACACTCTATCATCATCTGATTTTGCTCAAAACAATTTAGAAGTTTCTCTTTATCCAAATCCGGTAAACGATGTTTTAAATATCGAAACAACTTTAGAAGTAAAATCAGTAGAAATATCAAAAACAAATTAATGTTTCTGATTTAGCTGCTGGAATGTATATGGTACGTATTCAAGATGCTGAAAACAATAGTGCAATTAAAAAAGTAATCATAAAATAATCGAATCATGAAAAAAATAATTTTTATTTCAATCATAGCTTTAACAGTAACTTCGTTTAATACACCCTCTAATACTATTTTAAAAACAGAAAAGTTAGAATTGGTTTCGGAGAAATTTGATATCAAAATAAAAAATGATACCGATAACGAAGTTAAAGTTATAAATGCCGGAAGTGGCGGAAGTTATTCCTTAACCAAAGGAGCAACAACAACTATCAAGATGGAAGAAGGTGATAAACTTCATTATTACGAAAAAGGAAAAAAAGGAGCGTTAATTCTAACGGCTTCCAAAGATATGGATGGCAAAGTTCAATTGTTAAGTAAGTTTAAGTAAGTTTAAAGTAAGTAGTTTTTTTTCTTGGCGTTGTCAGGTAAATTGGGAGATTTATAAAATAAACCCCTTTTTACTTGACAACGCCTATTTCATAATAGTATATTTGCAATCTGAATTTTAAAGGAATAAGAAAACACTCTTAAACTTTTAGACTTTTAAACTCTTAAAATTTTTTAAATGAAATTATCTCATTTTCAATTCAATTTACCAACAGAATTATTAGCTGAATATCCAGCAGAAAACCGTGACGAATCACGTTTAATGGTTATCGACAGAAAAAAAGGAACTATAGAACACAAAATGTTCAAGGATGTGATTGATTATTTCGGTGATGGCGATGTAATGATTCTTAACAACACTAAAGTTTTTCCAGCACGTATGTATGGAAACAAAGAAAAAACAGGTGCAAGAATCGAAGTTTTCTTGTTAAGAGAACTAAATGCAGAACAACGTCTTTGGGACGTATTAGTAGATCCTGCACGTAAAATCAGAATTGGAAATAAACTCTATTTTGGTGACGACGATTCATTGGTAGCAGAAGTAATTGATAATACAACTTCACGAGGAAGAACTTTACGTTTTCTTTACGATGGCTCTTACGAAGAATTCAGAAATAAATTAACAGAACTTGGAGAAACACCAATACCAAAATACATCAATCGAGAAGTAACCGAAGAAGATGCAGAACGTTACCAAACCATTTACGCCAAAGAAGAAGGTGCTGTAGCAGCTCCAACTGCAGGTTTACACTTTTCAAAACACCTTCTTAAAAGATTAGAAATAAAAGGAGTTGATTTTGCCGAAGTTACACTTCACGTAGGTTTAGGAACTTTCAATCCAGTTGAGGTTGAAGATTTGTCTAAACACAAAATGGATTCAGAAGAATTAAAAATCAATCAATTAGCTTGCGATATCGTTAACAATGCAAAAGCTAAAAAGAAAAGAATCTGTTGCGTAGGAACAACTTCAATGCGTGCAATTGAAAGTTCAGTTTCATCACAAAGAACTCTAAATCCATTTGAGGGCTGGACAAACAAATTCATTTTTCCACCATACGATTTCAGCATTGCAGACGCAATGATTACTAATTTTCATACACCAAAATCAACATTATTAATGATGATTTCAGCATTTTGCGGACACGATTTAATGAAAAAAGCATACGAAGAAGCCATCAAAGAAGGATACAAATTCTATTCTTATGGCGACGCAATGTTGATAATATAATAATAGTTTTGTCAGTCTGAGCTTGTCGAAGTCTCTTTCCTATAATAAATCTCATCAGCAATGGTGAGATTTTTTTTACCCACAATTTTATTATTCCGTAGGAATCTTATTAGGAGCGAATCACTAGGCATATCTACAAACTATATTCCTGCTGCTGAAACAGCTCAAACAATTTTAGCATCTGGGCAGTTGTTGTTTTAAACAAAATCAATTTTCAAAAGTCTTTTTTCTTTTCTCTATTCTCTTTTTTCTATACATTTACACCACAAACAAATTTTACAATGATCTTTAAAAACACACTAGAATTCGCAAAACAATTAGATGCTCAAGACGAATTAAAAAAATACAGAAAAGAATTTATTTTTCCTCAACATGACGGTAAAGATGTCATTTACTTTACAGGAAATTCACTTGGGTTACAACCAAAATCTGCCAAAACTTATGTTGAAGATGTGATGAATGATTGGGCAAATCTAGCTGTTGAAGGTCATTTTTATGCCCAAAAACCTTGGTGGGATTATCAAGAGCGTTTTGCAGAACCATTGAGCAAAATTGTAGGCGCAAAACCTTCAGAAGTAGCGGTAATGAACACTTTAACTATCAATTTGCATTTATTGATGGTATCCTTTTATCGACCTACAAAAACACGATACAAAATTATTTGCGAAGAAAAAGCCTTTCCTTCAGATCAATATATGTTTCAATCACAGGTTAATCACCATGGTTATAAACCAGAAGATGCTATCGTTGAAATTAAAAGAAGAGAAGGTGAACACAACATTCGTATTGAAGACATTTTAGCAAAAATTGATGAAGTAGGAGATGAATTAGCATTAGTATTGTTTGGAGGTGTAAACTACTACACAGGTCAAGTTTTCGATATGAAAACCATTACCGAAGCCGGACATAAAGTAGGAGCAAACGTAGGTTTCGATCTAGCACATGCAGCCGGAAATATAAAATTAGAACTCCACGATTGGAAGGTTGATTTTGCCGCCTGGTGTTCTTATAAATATATGAATTCAGGACCAGGAAATGCATCAGGCGTTTTTGTTCACGAAAAGCACCATCAATCTAACCTACCAAGATTCGCTGGTTGGTGGGGACATAATAAAGAACGACGTTTCAAAATGGAACCAACTTTCGACCCAGTTCACGGCGCAGACGGATGGCAAGTTTCTAATTTACCAATTCTTTCATTAGCTCCCTATTTAGCATCAGTAGAACTATTTGCCGAAGTTGGCATGGATAAACTCATCGCAAAAAGAAATCAAATTACTGCTTATTTAGAATTTATTCTTCACGAAATAGACAAAGAGGTTGCCAGTACCTTTGAAATAATTACACCTACTAACCAACTTGAAAGAGCTTGTCAGTTATCTGTTTTTCTTCATGGAGAAGGTCGCAGTTTATTTGATTATCTAATGAAAAACGGAGTAATTACCGATTGGCGTGAACCCAATGTAATTCGCCTTGCTCCAGTGCCATTATACACTTCGTATGAAGACATGTATAACTTTGGGCAGATTCTTAAACAAGGAATACTTTTAAAAAGATAGAAAGAGTTTGTAGATAAAAGGAGAGAAAGATAAATTTTTAAGTATATCCATTTTTCAATCTTTTAACTATTGAATAAATAAATTAAAAAATGCACAATTATAAAGAATTAGAAATTTGGAAATCAAGTTTAAAATTTTGTACACCAATATATAAAATTACATCAAAATTTCCCGAAGAAGAAAAATTCAGACTTATTAGTCCGTTGAGAAGAGCTGTGGTTTCTGTGCCTTCAAATAGTGCTGAAGGTTCAGCAAAATTCTCAAATAAACATTTTGTGATATTTTTAGAAAACGCTTTAGGTTCTTGTAGAGAAATTGATACACAAATGTTAGTTTCATTAGATTTAGAGTTTTTAAAAAATGAAGATTTTTCAATTCTATCAAATGAATAAAATAGAATTATAGTAATGATAAATAATTTTATTAAGAAATTAGGGAAAAAATTAAACAATAAAATCCTGCCATCTTAAATTCTTTCAATCTTAACATCTTAATATCCTTCAATCTTATAAAAAAATGACTAAACAAGAAATAATAAATACTTTCGATCCATCGCAACCTGGATTAGCCGATGCAACTATTTTCGGATTACCATTTTCAGCAGAACAATCAGAAATTATTATAATTCCCGTGCCATGGGAAGTAACTGTTAGTTATGGTGCAGGTGCCTCTGAAGGTCCTGATGCTGTTTTGAACGCCTCCTTTCAAGTGGATTTAAACCATCAAGATTTTCCAGAATTATGGAAATTAGGAATATATTATGCAGAAATTCCAGATTCATGGAAAACCAATTCAGATAAATTCAAAGCAGTAGCACAGCCCATCATTGAAGCTTTAGAAGACGGTCAAAATGTGGTTGAAATTGCAGCGTTACAAGCTGATTTACAAAAAATAAATAAGGTTTGTCGCAACTTGCATACCGAAGTTAAAGAAACCGTTTTGCATTGGATGAATCAAGAAAAAAAAGTGGTTCTTCTTGGTGGCGATCATTCAACGCCACTTGGTTACTATGAAGCTTTGGCAACAAAACATGATAACTTTGGTATTCTTCACCTTGATGCACACATGGATTTACGTATTGCCTACGAAGGCTTTACCTATTCTCACGCATCAATTATGTATAATGCGTTGCAAATTCCTCAAATTTCTAAAATTGTGCAAGTCGGAATTCGTGATTTCTGCGAACAAGAAGTTGAGGTTGTAAAATCGCAAAGCGAAAGAGTATTAGTTCACACTGATTCCGATCTGAAAAACGAAACTTTTGAAGGTAAAACGTGGCAACAACAATGCGATGCCATCATAGTTTCATTACCACAAAAAGTGTGCATTTCATTTGATATTGACGGAATGTATCCATGGTATTGCCCAAATACAGGAACTCCGGTTCCAGGCGGATTTTCATTTGAGCAAGCTACTTATTTATTCAATAAATTATCCGAAAGTGGCAAAGAAATTATTGGTTTCGACTTAGTAGAAGTAGCCCCTGGTGAAAACGACGATTGGGACGGAAATGTAGGTGCCAGAATGTTGTTTCACATGTGTGGTGTTCTTGCTAAAAACAATGGATTGAATGTTGGGACAAAAATTGAGTTTCCAAAAAAATAAAAAACTATAACCATTTTTTAACCATTAAGATTAAGAAAATTAAGATAAGACTTAAGGTAACTTAAATTAATGGTTTATTTTATTTATATTTGGTATTTAATTCCAAACCCATGAAAAAATTAAAAAAAATATTACTTGTAATAATAGTCTTTATAATTGTAATTACACTTTCTATTTACATTTATTTGCAAACTACCAAACCTCAATATGAAGGCGAAGTTGATATAAAAAATATATCAAAAAATACCGAAGTTTTCTTTGACGATTATGGAATTCCGCATATCTACGCCGCTAATCAAACCGATGCTCAAGTAGTTTTAGGTTATGTTCATGCACAAGATAGATTGTGGCAAATGGAATTGCTACGAAGAATTGCAGCTGGAAGATTATCGGAACTTTTTGGTAATAAAGTTTCTAAAACAGATATGTTTTTTGTTGGTTTAGGCATTGATGAAAACTCACAAAATGTTGTTGAAAATATAGATAAAAAATCTGAAAGTTATAAATTATCAATGGCTTATCTAGATGGTATAAATCAATACATTGAAAACGGAAAAACCCCAATTGAATTTACCTTGTTAGGTATAGAAAAGCAACCATTTACTTTGAAAGACGTTTATAATATCTTCGGATTTATGTCTTTTAGTTTTGCTATGGCTCAAAAAACAGATCCTTTATTGACTGACATTCGCGATGATTTAGGTGCTACATATTTAAAAGATTTTGGGTTGGATGGTGCTCTTGGCACGGTTCAATTAAAGAGTTTTGATGGTGAAGTTTCTAATTATTCTGATATTTCTAAACAAGTAGCAAGTATTTTAGACAACGCACCAGTTCCAGCATTTATAGGAAGCAATAGTTGGGTAATAGGTTCGCAAAAAACTAAAAAGGGCAAAGTTATTTTTGCCAACGATCCGCATATTGCTTTTGCGCAACCTTGTTCCTGGTATGAGGCACATATTTCTTGTCCAGATTATGAAATGTATGGTTATTATTTGGCAGGAACACCCTTTCCGCTTTTAGCACATAATCGCGATTATGCTTATGGAATAACTATGTTTGAAAATGACGATATCGATTTGTTTCAAGAAGAAATTAATCCGAAAAATGCTAATCAATACAAATATAAGAATGAGTTTTTAGATTTTAAAAATCGTAAAAAATCCATTAAAGTAAAAGACAGTTCTGATATTGTTTTAAACATTAGAGAAAGCATTCATGGATACATTATGAATGAAGTTTTAAATACCATTTCTACCGATAAACCCATTGCACTTTCGTGGATTTATACCCAACAAAAAAATCAAATTTTAGATGCTGTTTATCATTTAAGTCATTCTAAAAATATAACTGATTTCAGAAAAAACATTGAACTCATTCATGCGCCAGGACTAAACATTATGTATGGCGATGCACAAAATAATATTTCGTGGACGGCCGCCGGAAAATTGTATAAATTACCAAAAAATGTAAATCCTAATTTTATCCTAAATGGAAGTAATGGCGAGGATGATAAAAAGGAGTTTCTCGATTTCTCTAAAAATCCATCAGCTTTAAATCCAAGTTGGAATTATGTCTATTCTTCCAATAATCAGACAGAAGCAGTTGATGGTTATTTATATCCAGGATATTATTTGCCAAAGGATAGAGCGATGCGAATAGATGGATTATTGTCTCCCAAAAATGATTGGACTGCAACAGATGTTCAAAAAATGATTTTGGATAATACTTCTTCAAGAAGTTCGGTAATTGTAACTGAAATTCTTTCTGAAATTTCAACCAAAAATGAAACTAAAAATTTTGAATTAGCGTATTCAATAATTTCAAATTGGAAAGGAACTAATGAACTAAATGATGTTGCGCCTACAATTTATAATAAATTACTATATAGATATTTAGAAAATACTTTTCAAGATGAATTGGGTAAAGATAAATTTTCGGCGTTGCTTTCAACACATGTAGTTAAGCAAATAATTGAATCACAAGTTACTAATGAAAAATCCGTTTGGTGGGATAATTCTAAAACTAAAGATAAAAAAGAAACTCGTAAAGAAATTTTAACAAAGTCATTTAAAGAAACCGTTGCCGAACTCGAAAAACAACTTGGAAAAGATATTTCAAAATGGACATGGAATCAGGTTCATACCTTGAAACACGAACATCCAATTGGTAAAATAGAACTTTTATCATCATTTTTTAATGTTGGAAAATTTGAGGTAGCAGGAAGCAAAGAAGTGATTAATAATTTAATGTTTGGTTTTTCATCTAATGGAATTTATGAAGTAAAAGCAGGACCATCAACTCGAAGAATTATCGATTTTTCTGATGTTGAAAACAGTGTAAGTATTTTGCCAACAGGAAATTCTGGAAATCCAATGAGTAAGCATTATAATGACCAAGCCGAAATATACAATCAAGGCAAGTTCAGAAAAATGAAGATGAATAAGAAAGAGATTATAGAGACATCGACAAAGTTGGTTTTTGTTCCTAAAAAGTAATTGAGATTCTTCCATCGTCAGAAGGACAAAAAAGAATAATTTTGCAAAACCGTTTATAAAATATAATGCAAACTCCCAAAAAAATAGCTATTGTAGGTTCAGGATTAGTTGGAACTTTATTAGGAATTTATCTTAAAAGAAGAGGTCATACGGTTCATATTTATGATAGAAGTCCAGATATTAGAAAAATAAATTTCTCAGGAAGATCTATAAACTTAGTTTTATCCGATAGAGGTGTTAGGGCTTTAAGAGACATTGGTCTAGAAAAAGAGGTTTTAGGAATTGGTATTACTGTTGAAAAACGAGCTATTCACGTAGGTGATAATACAGTTAATGACCAGTTTTATGGAAAAGATGGCGAAGTAATTTATTCGTTATCAAGAGGTTTGCTTAACAAAACAATGGTTGATTTAGCCGAAAAAGCGGGTGTTGAATTTTTCTTTGAAGAAAAGGTCTGGGATGTAGATTTAGCTACCGCAACGATATCAATTGGCGAAACTGAACGAGGCGAGTGGATTACCAAAGACTATGATTTAACTTTTGGGGCTGATGGTGCTTTTTCAAGAATTAGACATAGAATGCAACGCCAGAGTATGTTTAATTATTCACAAGAATTTTTAGAAATTGGTTACAAAGAATTACACATTCCTGCCAATGCAGATGGTTCGCACAAATTAGATAAAAATTCTTTACATATTTGGCCAAGAGGTAAATTTATGTTGATGGCTTTAGCCAATCTAGATGGTACATTTACTTGCACATTGTTTATGCCACATGATGGCGAAAACTCTTTTGAATCATTGCAATCAAAAGAACAACTGGTTGATTTTTTCGCTCAATATTTTCCAGATACTAAAGAAGTGATTCCTAATTTAGTGGAAGATTTTTTCAAAAACCCAACGAGTTACTTGGTTACAATGAAATGTTTTCCATGGACTTTTAGTGATAAAGTAGCTCTTATTGGAGATGCTTGTCATGCAATAGTTCCATTCTACGGACATGGAATGAATGCCGGATTTGAAGATATTACCGTTTTAAATACTATGATTGAAAAATATGGCGATGATTGGGCAAATTTGTTAAACGAATACGAAAATTCAAGAAAACCAAATACTGATGCTATCGCAGAACTTTCTTATAGAAATTTCATGGAAATGAGTTCCAAAACTGCTGATGAAAAGTTTCTACTTCAAAAGAAAATTGAAAAATGGTTTTCAGATAAGCATCCAGACAAATGGTTGCCGCTTTACAGTCGTGTAACTTTTAGTTTACAACCCTATTCAGAAGCATTAGCCATTGGAGATTTTCAAAATAAAATCATGGAAGAAGTTTTGAAAATTGAAAATATACAAGAAAATTGGAATTCAGAAGAAGTTGAGAATAGAATTATTCAACTTTTAAATTCCAAATCCCAATAACTATAAAGATTGGAATTTAGTTTTTTGGTGTTTTACTCCCGATGTACTTTCTCAAAATCAAAGGCAGGTTTGCAAATAGCAATATATTCGCAAGGTTCATCAAACGGATTAGAATATTGAACTCTAGTATTGGCTTCTATTTTAATAGATTGACCTGCTTCTAAAATTACTAGGTCATCTTCAATAATAAATTGCTTTTTGCCCGAAATGATATAAGTGTATTCTTCAAATTCTGGCGTTTGAAAAGGTTCACTCCATTTGGGTGGCGCCACCATGTGTGCAATTGAAATATCATTATTTTTGGTTGCTACTTTACCATGATGCTCTTCAATTAGTTTTCCATCTGAAGTTGGAACTACGAATGGAGATTTTTGAATTAAGTATTTTTTCATTAATTTTTGATGATTTTTTTTATAAACGTTTTTCCATTAGAATGAATTTTTAAAAAATAAAAACCTTCTCTTTTCTCAGAAAAATCAATTGTTTTTTGTGAGCTTTTATTTTCAATAAATTCAATCAATCTTCCGTTGATATCATAAATAAAAATAGATTCCATTATAGAATTAGATTCAATTATTAAATTATTTTGAGTAGGATTTGGATAAATATTTAATTTAATATTTTCAGAAATCAAATCTGTATTGGATAAATTAGGTATTATTATTGTTTGTTGAGAAGTTGAAAAGTTTCCACATTTTGAAGCTGTAAGTGTCACTGTATATTCTCCACCTGAAGAATAACTATGTGTTGGATTTAATGCACTTGAGGTATTACCATCGCCAAAATTCCATGTATAATCAGTTGCATATAAAGAATTATTTTCAAAGTTAAGTTCATTTGTTGAATTATTTGAAAAAGTAAAATTAGAAACCACATCATAATTTCCAATTTTCCAATCCATTAAATGATCAAATACTACATTTTTTACGGCAAGTTTAATTATTTCTGCATCAGTAGAAGTTAGAGTTGAATTGAATGTTATAAATAGTGGGTTTTTTCGAGTTAATGTAGTGTAAAATGCACAAGCTGCAGCATAACTGCCAATTATTGAAGGATGGCTTCCATCTGAACTATATAAATTTAATGAAGGATGATTTGTTCTTAAATAACGCCAAACAGCTCCAACAGGTGAAACAATTGCTTCGTTGTTTATTGTCATAGTCATATAACGATATTTTAATAAATCATCCATTCCTTCATAGGTACAAACAGCAGGATTTGCAACACAGTTTTGACTATCGCCATTTTGTCTTCCCCAAGTCATATAAAAGACAGTTTCTGCACAAGGATTTTGAGAAATAATTAAATTATTTAAACTTTGAGCAAAAGGAAATACTTGAGTGTTAACCTGATTTATTGGAAATGAAGGTAATTGACTTTGTTCTTGAAGCACTACAAAATCCCAATTTCCTTGGTTTATTTTAGCAATAGAAGTCTGATTACTATTGTGTTGTTGTAATGTATGTCCGCCAGGAGTGTTACTGTCAACAATAAAAATATCATTTGTTGATTGAGCAACATTTACAAATAATTGAGGTAAATCATTTACTTGAGTATAACTATTTCCTAAAAATAAAACGCTCTTACTTTGAGAAAGAGTAATAATACTAAATAATAACGTAGTAAAAAGAAATTTTTTTTTCATTTTCTAAAAATAAAATAAACCATTTTAATTCTTTAAATTTTAAATGCCCATACCAAGCCAATAGCATAAATACATTAGAAAGTATAAGCAAACCTATAGTAATGTAACCTTTCATTGGTTTGTAATGAGTTTAAAAGTGTATGAGTTTTTTAAAAAAATCCCAACTTCCAACTCCCAGCTCCCATCTTCCAACTCCCATCTTCCATCTTCCAACTCCCAACTTCCAGCTCCCAGCTCCCAACTCCCCTCTATTTCTTAAAAACCTTCATCAAAATTCCAAAAACGCCTCTAATAAAACTGGCACTTGTAACTACTTTAGTAACCGATTTACCAATGACTTCTGCCGTACTTGGTTCATTGTTTTTTTTCTCTTCTACCTCTGTTTCGACGACTTGTTCAAATGCTTCTTCAATTTTTTTATTCAGAATTTCGTAGGCACTTTCACGGTCAATTTCTTCGGCATATTTTTTAACCAATTTAGATTTTGCATTGATTGCTTCAATTTCTGAATCGACCAATATATCCATTCTACTTTGAGGTGCACGAAGCATTGTTGCAACCAAAGGTGTTGGAATTCCTTTTTCATTTAATGCAGTAACAAAAGCTTCTCCAATACCCAGCGAAGTCAAAACTTCATCCGTTTGATAGTATTCAGATGTTGGATAATTATCTGCTGTTTGTTTGATGGCTTGTCTGTCGTTTGCGGTAAAAGCTCTTAACGCATGCTGAATTTTCAAACCCAATTGCGCCAAAATACCTTTTGGAATATCCATTGGATTTTGTGTAACAAAGTAAACGCCAATTCCTTTCGAACGAATAAGCTTGACAATAGTTTCTATCTGATCTAAAAGTACTTTGCTTGCTTCGTCAAATAGTAAATGTGCCTCATCAATAAACAAAACTAATTCTGGTTGATCAACATCGCCTTTTTCTGGCATTTGCTGATAAATTTCAGCCAACAAACTCAACATAAATGTCGAGAATAATTTTGGTTTATCTTGAATATCGGTTAGACGCAATATATTTATGTAACCTTTTCCGTTTTCATCAATGCGCATCAAATCATCAATTTCGAATGACTTTTCTCCAAAAAAGAAATCGCCACCTTGTTGTTCTAGTTCGATAATTTTTCTCAAAATGGTTCCCGTGGTAGCGGTTGAAATTTTGCCATAATTTTCAGAAATTTCATCTTTTCCTTCTTCGGTGATGTAATTAAGCACTTTTTTAATGTCTTTTAAATCTAACAAAGGCATTTTGTTATCATCACAATATTTAAAGATAACCGCCATCACACCAGCTTGAGTATCATTTAAATCTAAAATTCTCGAAAATAAAACAGGACCAAATTCAGAAACGGTAGCTCTCATTCTCACACCATCTTGAGCAGAAAGTGTCATTAACTCAACAGGAAAAGAACTTGGAGTATAAGGAATATTAATCTTTGTATGACGTTCTGTAATAAAAGTTTTCTCCTCACCACGTTGCGCAATTCCAGAAAAATCACCTTTAATATCCATCATTAACACCGGAATCCCAAAAGAAGACAGTTGCTCAGAAAGCACCTGAATGGTTTTAGTTTTTCCAGTTCCAGTAGCACCAGCAATTAATCCATGACGGTTTAATGTTTTCAATGGAATTCTAACTTGAGTTTCTCCAACCGGTTCAGCATCTAAAATAGCAGCTCCAAGAATTAGACTTTCTCCTTTTGAAGTGTATCCTTCGTTAATGTGCTTAATGAAGTTCTCTTTTTTACTCATTAATTATGAAAATTAGAATGATTTTTAATTTAAAGCGAATATAATACATTTTTCACTTCTCTTGATGTTTAAATAGTGTTAATTTTTTTGCCTCTTCCCAACCTTTTGTTCTTTTTTTATCTCTATAGTAATAATAAACACATTAAATTAAACGTTATAAAGAATAAGATTTATTGAGTTATTGAGTAATTATGCTTAAAAATATTAAATTATTAACATTAAAATTAAAATTTCAATAGAATAAATTCTTTGATAGTTTATGATTTAAGATAATATAATAAATAACAAAAAAAGTTTTTTTATTTAAACTAAAAAATTAAATTTGCTCCTATTCAAGTTTACTTACAACTAAAACTAATAAATTATTAAAAACTTAAAATTTTAAAAAATGGCAAACGTTAAAAAAGACAACGGTTCAAACGGAGGAGGAATGATTTCTGGAATTATCATCGCAGCATGTATTTTTGTTGGATGGATTATTTGGAACTTTATTATGGGTAATGGTGCAAACTTCGAAGGTGGAGTAAACACAGGACATCCGCTTCCTGGAAATTATTTAGCAATGGTTTACAAAGGAGGTCCAATTGTACCCGTCTTAATGGGATTATTATTAATGGTAATTGTTTTCTCTTTCGAAAGATATTTTGTTATTTCTAAAGCTGCAGGAAAAGGTAACTTAGATGCCTTTATGAAAAAAGTTCAATCTAGTATTGCTGGTGGTAACATTGAAGATGCAATCGATGCTTGCGACAAACAAAAAGGGTCAGTGGCAAATGCTATTAGAGCTGCATTAGTTAAATATCAAGACGTTAAAAAAGAAGGTTTTTCAAGCGAAGAAGCTGCTGAGATGATTCACAAAGAAATCGAAGAAGCTACTTCATTAGAAATGCCAATGTTAGAAAAACACATGACTATTCTTTCTACACTAGTGTCTTTAGGAACTCTTGCAGGATTATTAGGAACAGTAACAGGTATGATTAAAGCGTTTGGTGCATTAGCAACTGCTGGTACTCCTGATCAAGCTTTATTAGCAAATGGTATTTCTGAGGCACTTATCAATACTGCAACAGGAATTTCTACTTCTGCTTTAGCAATTGTTACTTACAACTTATTTACTTCTAAAATCGATACTTTAACTTATTCTATCGACGAAGCTGGAACAGCAATCGTAAATACTTACAGAAGATTGAGAGGAAGTTTAAAATAATAGTAACTTTTTTTTAACACAGATTATAATGTGTTAGAAAAAAAAATATATAACAAATGGCAAAAATAAAAATGTCTAAAAAGGCGGCATCTATCGACATGACAGCAATGTGTGACGTAGCTTTCCTTTTGCTTACGTTCTTCATTTTGACAGCTACAGCAAAGACTCCAGAGCCATTGCCTGTAGAAACACCAGCGTCAACAGTAGAAGTAAAACTTCCTGAAACTGGTTTAGTGACGTTGACTGTCGGTAAAAGTGAAGGAAAAGATAAAGTGTTTTTTGGAATGAAAGACAGAGATGTTCGCGAAAAAACACTTGAGTTAATGGGTAATAAATATGGAGTGAAATTCACACCAGAAGAATCAGCTCAATTTGCTCTAATTGATGAGTTTGGAGTGCCAATACAAGCGCTTAAACAAATTATTGCTATGAAATCTGCAGACAGAAATAAAGCAGGTGTGCAACCAGGTATACCATTGGACTCACTTGACAATCAATTAAAAGATTGGATTTATACGGCACGTCAAGCAAATATTGAATTACATCCAGATGGTAAAGATCTCGACTTCGCCATCAGAGGTGATGCTAAACAAGAATATCCAAACATTAAAAAAATTATGGATATTTTACAGGACCAAAAAATCAATAGCTTCAATTTAGTTACTGGTGCAAGAGGTAAAAATTATTAATTCAAAAAAGATAATATAAAATGGCTGAATTAAATACCGGCGACGGTGGCGGTGGCAAAGGCGGAAAAGTAAGAAGTAAAAAGCAAAATTCTAAAGTTGACTTAACAGCAATGGT
>JFJP01021646.1_pt1 | contig 24146 bp, 14 predicted proteins | sample 431651 | NCBI WGS metagenome assembly JFJP01 (sample SAMN02602958, study PRJNA72255) | Microbial mat metagenome, whole genome shotgun sequencing project. | biome: fresh water; feature: sink hole; material: water; isolation source: purple microbial (photo- and chemosynthetic) mats found in...
GTTTCCAAACCGCACAGCGTTATTGGATTCGATAGGAACTATGATTTCCATTTTTGACAACGAGCCATTCCAATCGGGTATCAATCGCTTGGGACTCACCTTACTCTACAGCGACCTAAAATCAAAGGTGTGTATACTTTCCGGACTTTTGGCCGATTACACGATCACCGACGAAGATATTCCACCGCCATCAATTGCAGGGCGGAGATTAGCAACAACACTCCGCGACCTACACCTTCACGTTGCGGGGTATTCCCGTATAGGCAATCGAGAATACCGAAAACTTTTGGGTGAAATCGACCTATACCTTGCGGAAAAACATAAACGTCGAGAGCAACTCCAAGCATCCTAGAACTACATTACTCAGAAATGGCGACTCACGGGTCGCCATTCATATTTCGAGACAGTTTCCACAAAATATTTGCAGCTTCATATTACTCTTCAACTCCATACCAGCCTTGGCTCATGTGGCGCTTGCCACCAAACCCTTTGCGCCTTTTTATAAAAAAACCACCTTTGCGCAGTCCTTCTTTTACAATCCCCGCCGCAGAAAAGGTTGCTATTGTAGTACCTTCAGCGCTATTCGCTCCAATTAAACCGAGCACCGTTTCATTCCACATATCAGGGTTTTTGTCCGGGCTGTGCCCATCGAGAAACCACGCATCTATTGTGGTCGGAATCGACTGCAAGAACGGTACGACATCGCCATAGTACAGTTCACAATCCACAGAAATCAAATCAACGGTGAAAGAGAATCGGTTCCACCCCTCTACAATTGAAGCAAAAGTCGATTTCCACTGTGACAAAAAGATTCCCATTTCTGGTTCAATCGAATCAGAAAAACGAAGGGTTAGCTCTTTGATCCGCTCCACAGATAGTGGATATTTTTCAACAGTGATAAACCGAATTTTTCTGTCCCTAATCCCTGCGTCGCGAAGGGAACGCACAAGCGCAATGAGATTCAATCCTGTCCCAAAACCTGTTTCACCCACAGTAAGAGTAGTATTTAGTGCAAAGCGTTCAATCATATTATTACCATCGACAAATACATAGAGCGATTCTGCCAAGCCGTCGTCATAGGAAAAATAACAGTCATTATAGGCGGGGTTATTCAATTCAGGCTCGTGAAACATATCAACCTCTTTTCTTCCGTAAAAATAGTTGTATCCTCTCCTAGATATTGCTGTTTTTACATCACAATTCTGAATCATAGATATTTGAATATCACACCACTTCGACTCAAAACAATCACAGTGTTACCACAGGTATCATCGTTCTCAATTATTGCCAATATTTTCCAAGCACCAACTGATTATGTAGGCTATATTGAAAGATATTCGTGACTGTTTCCCCGAGGATTTCCATGAACTACAACCTTTTTATTCTCTTCCTTTTTTCTAATCTGTCTGCGGTCACGTCACTGCTCTCTTCGCATCGATATTTCTGTGACCATGTATCATACGATTCATCTCGCCAGGCCACGTACTTTCAATCTGTGAACAACAAGCGGACCCTCTCCGTGATTCCTTCAACGAATCATGTAATCCAACATGGGACAATAGCTTCAGTGCGATGGGAAACGAATACGGCAGAGTTCCTAACCATTTCTTTAGTGGGGGCCGATGGTGCAACAACCAACCTTACACGCATGCACAGCCTTATGAAATCTTTCAACTGGAAAGTTCCCTATACTATCCCCGCAAAAAATCGATATCGAATAATAATTGCATCCGAAACGGACTCAACACTTCGCGATACCACTGATTATTTCACAGTGGTCGAACATATTCAAGTGTACTCAAAACCTCTGCTTCTGCCGAATTCTTCAGACCAATCTCGAACCGCACCTATGCGTCAATCGATTTTTGACAGCCTGGATATATCGAAGAGTTCGTACCCTTCACATGAAATCATTCTCAAAGTTGATTCAGGCCATTCGGTATATGGATTGGCCTACCTTCCCACGAAAATTACTGCAGATCAGATCAACTACGAAATTTACGTCAGCATTGATGGAGAAAAGTGGGGTGACCGCATTGCTTCGGGAACGATGCGTGGCGATGCAGGAGAACAACGAATTACATTTGACACAACAACAGCAAATTACATGCGCCTTGTTGCTCTTTCCGAAGTGTCAGGGCAAAATTTCGCATCCACCGCAGAACTAACACTTCTCTTTGCACGCATTACCGATGAAGTGGGAAATCGACAATCGTTCAAAACAAAAATTCAAACTCTATCTGTTCAAATTCTGTCAGATGTGATTTCTGTTGAACTTTCCGAGGGAAAACCATCGCAACTGACACTTTTTGCAGCCAATGGAGCTCAGCTCTTTTCTGCTCCCATACCGGCAGGGAAAAATCACTTTTCGGTGAAATCGCTAGGATTGGCTAAGGGTGTCTATTTTCTTAAACTCGATGGCATTGAAGGCATTCAGACTCAACGTATAATGCTGAGGTAGAAACGCGTGCGTAACGAATCTCAATAGCAAACTAGGATTCACCAAAAAGATCTGGATAGAGTTTTTCCATACAAGTTGGGCAAATACTGTGGCTAAAGGCGACATCGCTATGTCGAGCCATGTAAACGTCAACCTGTTCCCAATAGCCACCATCTTCGCGAATGCTGTGGCAACTTGAACAGATCGGGATTATTCCCCGAAGAGCCGATAGTTCTTCCCGCGCTTTTTTCAGTTCAACATGAGTCCGCACCCGCGCTAGGAGTTCTTCGCTGTTGAAAGGTTTTGTAATATAATCAACACCACCAGATTGAAATCCTTCGACAATATCTGCTGTTTCTGTTTTTGCTGTGAGAAAGATGACGGGAAGGAGCTTTGACTCAATCCGTTCCTTAATCGTTCTACACGTTTCAAACCCATCCATTTCAGGCATCATTACGTCAAGCAAAATGAGATCAATATCGGATCGTTTCTGAAGAGCAGAAAGCGCATCTTTACCACTCAGAGCGGCGATAACGGCATAACCATTCCCCTTTAAGATTTGCCCAAGAACCTGGAGATTTGCCGGAGTATCATCTACAATTAAAATCGTATCAGCCATGTTGAACCTCACTTTGACAGGTATTTAGAAGTGTCACAAACGTTTCGGATGCTTGTGAAAGATTTGTTATGTCGATATCTACAGTTGCATTATACAATTGAGTAGCAAACGTAGTAAACCGTTCTATTGTTGTTGCCGAACGAATTTCTTCGGCGAGAATAGCCAATGCTTCAATATCCATGGGTGAAACCGCCGAAGCTAAGCGATCCGCAAAGGTGGAAAGCATCGGCAGCTCGTCACTCTCAGATGCGGTTAATGACAAATTGACAGTCGACTCTTCACCCTCGACGACAGTTCTTTGAAAATAACGCGATAGCACTGAAACAATCTGATCAGGAGCGATCGGTTTGGAAAGATATTCGGAAAATCCCAGATCGTGGATGGCCCTTTTCTCTTCATTAGTGGCCGATGCGGTAAATGCAAGAATAGGGACATTTGGTTGAAGATTGTGCTCTTTAATATGAACAAACAATTCTATTCCGCTCATGCCTGGCATTCGTATATCCATGAGAATCAATCCAAATTTTTCCCTTTCACACAATTCCAACGCGGCTTTGGCCGAATCAGCGGTGACGCAATGAATAGAAACGATTTCCATCAACTCAGAAATGTATTGGCGATTTGATTCGGTATCATCAACCACCAAAAGCGATTGGCCATGAAATTGAACAGATCGCCACGAAATTCCATTGGTTGTAGCGTCCCTATGTTGAGATAAGAGTGCAGGAATGGCAACAGAAAAGCAACTCCCTTTTCCCGATTCACTTGAAACAGTGATTCTTCCACCCATAAGTTCCGTGAACTCTTTGCAGAGCGAAAGTCCTAATCCTGTTCCGCCATATTTCCCGCGATTTTGTCCTTCCACTTGATGAAAACTTCCAAAAACTTTCTCTTGCTGATCCTGTGGAATACCAATCCCCGTGTCGATCACAGAAAAGGTAATAACTTGCGATTCGAAATGATACTTCACAGAGAGTGTTACGGACCCGGAATCAGTGAATTTAAAGGCGTTGCCTAACAAATTGGTCAAAATCTGACGCACATGAACTTCATCGAGAAGCAGTGTAGGAATTGGCTCTGCAGGAAAATCACAATAGAGAAAAAGGCCTTTTTTTTCAGCGGTCAAGAGAAAGAGTGAAATCAAATCTTGGCACAATGAATTGACATCTGAAGGAACAGGAACTACTTCCATTTTATGTGCTTCCAACTTGGAAAGATCGAGAATGTCGTTGATCAAATGAAGGAGTTGACTTCCGGCATTTTTGATAATTTCTAACCGCCGTTTTTGTTTTCGATCTGTGCTTTCCGAAGCAGCCAGTTCAGAAAAACCAATTATAGCATTCATAGGTGTGCGAATTTCATGACTCATATTAGCCAAGAAAAGAGACTTGGCGCGATTAGCCAATTCGGCACTCTCTTTTGCGGCAATTAGGCCATTTTCTTGTTCACGAATATGACGTGTCAAAAATAGCCCGCTTATCGTTACACCTGCCGCAAACAACAGCATGGCTATGTCAATCAGTTTTTGACGCAGAATCATTTGATCATTAATTTTTTGATACAATTCGGTAATCACGTGATATCGATTTTTTAATTCCATGGCTGTTCCTGTAATAACAGCTACTTTTGCGGTACAACTGGGATCTTTCAAGAGGGATTGCGCACTTTCGATATATCCAATGACTTGGGGGTTCATTTCATCCAAGAGAAGCACAACAGGTGGAAATGGATTCAATTTGACATTATGTTCTGTACAACCATGTTTCAATGTCTCCGAAAAGTGCTGATAAGTTAGCAATTCAGACCGCAATACCGAATGAATTGAATCTTTAGGAAAACCTCCAGTAGTATTTGTCGTACTGCGTAAAAGTTGTTGACTATAGTTTGCAATAAGCATTGTTCTCATTCGCTGTGACCCTGCCATGTTGATAGCAGTACTCAAATAGGAACGGTCTCCGCTCGTAAACACAGCATACCCCAATCCTATCATAAACGGTAAGAATGAGAAAATAAGGATGAACATATTTTTCCCAGCAATCGATGTAGGCTTAAGAGATACTCTTTTTCTAAGCATGCGAATCCCCCCCAATCTGAGAGTTCAGATACGTGGAAGTGTCGTTACTTTGCTTCAGCCGAAATAGAAGGCGACTAAACTCATGAGGTGACTTGAGCAAAAAGTCAATATCCATGGTTCCCGCTGCATCGGAGAGTTGCTGTGCAAAATTTTCCACCTCTACAATCATAAACTCTTCGATAAGGCGAGCGGCGATCTCTTCGAGGTCAGAAAACTGCAACGGTGAGATAGCACGTTCTAATTGATAAAGATAGGACGACAAGCGATGTTGATCTTCAAGAGACACACTCGTGCAACTCGTGGTGTGTCGTTGCAATGGTTCTGCGCTGTTCAAATGAACCACCACAGTACTCTGTATTGGTGGTACATACAGGTTATCAACCTCAGCAGGAACCGTAACGGTAAATGTAGACCCTTTTCCCACAACACTTGACACGGCAATTGTGCCGTTCATCAATTCTACTAATCGGCGCGAAATAGAGAGCCCTAACCCTGTTCCACCATAGGTCCTATGACTTTGTCCATTTTGCTGACGAAACTGTTCGAATATCTGTTCCTGTTGATCTTCAGGAATGCCAATCCCAGTATCTGCAATTGAAATAACAAGTTGTGATGCATCTTTATATGAAAGTGAAACGGTAACTCTTCCAAATTCGGTAAATTTTACGGCATTCCCTATCAGGTTGAGCACAACTTGGCGAAGATGAGAACAGTCAATCAGAAGAGATGGCGGCAGGTCTGTGGCAAACTCTGATATCAATTCAATCTTTTTGGATTCTACCAAGTAATCAAACAAAATAGTTGTTTCTCCAATCAGTTCCCGGATCCGCGTCGGTTCGATCTGCACATCCATTCTGCCCACTTCAAGTTTTGAAAGATCGAGAATGTCATTGAGAAGGGTGAGCAAATTTTTGCCACCGGTCTGAATTGCCTTGATCTGTTTCAGTTGTTTCAGATCCACAATCTCTTTGGAAAGCAATTCTGCAAAATTGATAACCGAATTCAAGGGCGTGCGGATTTCATGGCTCATATTGGCAAGAAATTCTGTTTTTGCTCTACTTGCATCTTCTGCCTGAACTTTTGCAATCGAAAGTGCAGCTTCAGCATTTTTCCGCTCAGTGATATCGACGACAAGAGCAACAAAGTGTGAGTCATCAGCACTTCTTCCGCGAAGTCCCGTCACCGACATATCTCCCCAAAAAAAGGAGCCATCGCAATGCTTCAAACGCATTTCTCGCCGATAACTTTCTCGCCAACCAGAGCCAATTTCGCCAAGCATCTCTGTATGAACAGCAAAATCTTCAGAAAAAATGAGATTCTCAAGAACGAAATTTTGTAATTGATCTACATCAGTTCCAATCATCTGCGCGAAGGAACTATTACCAAACTCGATCTTGCCGCTAATGTCAGAAAAAAACATTCCCGTATTCGCTTTTTCAAAAATACTGCGAAAACGTTGGTCGCGATCAACAGCTTGACGATACTGGGTAATAGCACGTGTTTCGAGATCGGCATTTTCAAGCATAAGATCGGTATGCGAATGTCTCACCTCTTTCAAAAGCTTGTTATAACTCTCTTTCAGAAGGGTAATTTCCAGCACTCGGCACGATTGAAGTGTCACTTCCTGAAGCACGTTATCCGATGACGAACTTTCCGCAACTTGATTCGAAAAGGATTTCAACGGACGAATGATAAGCGTTTTTAACATTAACAATAATACCACCGGCACAAATAGAAGTGTCACGAGAAGATCAAAGGAGAGCTGACCAAATCGGCGCATAACTTCGCGATACACAATGCGATCGCTTGAACTGATAGTCAGCGTTCCAATAACGCGCGATTTCTGATCAGGAAGAGCAGCGTGCAACTTAGTGGTAAATGTCAACGCAGGCGAAACAACTTCACCATCTCGCTGCCAGTTCGCATCGACCGATCCTTCTGAAGATACTATTGTAACACGTGTTATCAATGCATTACTACTTATCCCTTTCACAAATGCATCGATCAAAGGGACTTGGTAATCCCACAATGCTGATTCAATCCCGGGAACAAAAGTCTCCTGTATAGAATTAAGCGAGGATATCACATTTTCCCGGGCCATTTTGTACTGATACAGTGCAAATATCGTACTCAACAACACCGCAAAAATGAGGTAAGCTGTTATAAATCTTTGTATAAGAAGTTTGCTTAGCGGTATTTGAGATTCTGTTTTCATATTAAAACTCCAACATGCGTTTCACATCTTCTGCGGGAAGATATTTCAGATAGATTTTTTTCAAGGTGCCATCCCGTTTCATAGCAGCAATCAAATTTTGCCACTTATTCGCATCCGCCGAGGAGAATCTTTTTTTAGAAAGAACCAAACCATGAGGAACTCCCCGATCTTCTGGAGCCCAGTCGACAATCACCACAGAGTCTTCCATGGCGAGATCTTTCAAGTATTTCCTGAAAACCGGTGGCTGTGAATACATGCCGGAAAGACGCAGCCCCTTGATCTTTTTGAAAATGGTTACCGCATCAGGACTCTCTTCGACGCGACTATTCTTGCGAAGTATCTCCAACAATGAATCTTGTGTTGCGCCGTGCTTAAATGCCCGGACCGCACCAAATCGCAATGATGATTGAGAAACAAATCCTCCGGGTGATTGAAATTTTTTCGCCGTTCGTTTTGCAATAACCGCATAATTTTTGATTGCCAGATAGTGGGCAAACCAAGCAAACCTATCGCGCTGTTCGTTTTGAATTCCCGAAACAGTCATATCGAGATCACCCGTTTCAATATCGGCCCAGATTCGTGCGCGCGGAAGCACCAGCGTGGAAAACTGAACCCCGCTTCGTCGTTGCAGCTCCTGAACAACATCCATATCTATACCAACACCTGCAGAGTATAGCCAACCATAATCATAATATGCCAACCTAATTGGCCCGTTGCTATTACCGCTGAACGAGCCTTGCGCAGTGAGAAGTGTTGCAAACAAGAGAATTATTACCATCGTTTTCATTTGTTTTCACTTCCCTGAAGAGCTGCTGGACGAGATTAAGTCGATTGTTTTTTTCAGCTGATCCGGCGCGTCCATCAGGGCCACAATATCCATAGCACTTATCCGATCACGCAATTCATTAACAAATCGTTTCAGCACAGGATGAGATACCACGAGTTCCATCTCTTCAGTGATCGTTTCCAATTCTCCAAACTGAAGTGGCGAAATTGCCGCGACGATCAAATCAACAAAAGGAACAACTCGTGCAACTTCTTCGGAATAATCAACCGATTCTCCCACAACTTCGATCGGCTCTTCTGAAGCAATAGTTAGAACAACCGGCACCGTACACGCAGCTATATAGAGCGCGATTGATTCGATAAGGCGAGCAGGTTCAATTGGTTTACTCAAAAATGCAGCAAATCCATACGCACTGCTTTTGCGCGCATCTTCAGTGGTACTCGACGCGGTAAGAGCAATAATTGGCACGGCGTTCATCAACGGCAATAGTTTTAGCTGTTCGATTGTGTCAAAACCATTCATAACGGGCATGCGAATATCAAGAAGAACGAGCGCGGGAGTCGATTCCGTGCAATAAGCAACAGCCTCTACTCCCGATTCGACGGTAACAACTGTAAGATTACAACGACTCAATACCTCTTGGATATATTCGCGGTTGGTACTGATATCATCCACCACTAAAACAGTTTCCCCGTTGAACTGTTGAGATGTCCACGAATTTCCTGACGTCGATGGAGCGGAAATGGCGACATCCACGGGAATTGTAAGTGTAAATGTAGTACCCTCTCCCACTACGCTATACAGTTCTATGGTACCACCCTGCAGTTCTACAAGATTTTTGGCAATCGCTAAACCGAGACCTGTGCCCCCGTACTTGCGACGACTCTGACCATCCTGCTGGCGGAAATTTTCGAATACTGCAGCCTGTTGCTCTTCGGGAATGCCGATTCCCGTGTCAATAACAAAGAGTTTCAGCACATAACCACCAGATTGTTCGGCATAACCAGAAGCGCGAACCGTGACCGTTCCACTCTCCGTAAATTTCAGCGCATTGCCTACAATATTAATGAGAATCTGGCGAATATGATTTTCATCGAGAATTAGCGTAGTCGGAAGCCATGGATCAATTTCGGCGCGAATGGCAATTCCTTTTTGTTCCGCTGTGAGTGTAAATAGCGATGCAATATCCGTGATAAGTTGATTTATATCTGACGGTTGCTGCGATATCAACATTTTTCCCGCTTCAATTTTGGAAAGGTCGAGAATATCGTTGATCAGCTGAAGCAGTGCCTTTCCAGAATTTCGGATAGTGGTGAGATAATTTTTCTGCCGAGGATCAGTAACTTCAGTGGATAGAAGTTCTGAAAATCCAATCACAGCATTGAGTGGGGTCCGAATTTCATGACTCATATTTGCGAGGAATTCACTCTTTGAACGATTCGCTGCATCGGCATCATCTTTAGCCGCAATGAGTCGCGCTTCCATTTTTTTGCGATTTTCAATATTGCGACTCACCCCAACAATTTCAATTTCGCCGTCGCTGTTAAACCTAAACTGGGTGACCACTTCTACCCAAATCACCGCACCATCAGCACAGGGTTGTTGTAATTCAGTTGTATAGTATTCATGAAGATATGGATTTGCAAGAAAACGTTGCAGATCTGCCTTGATCTTATCCTGTAACATTTCGCGAAACTCCGGCATGACCGCTTCGTCGAGCGTTTGAAGAATTGCATCCTCTGCGCTTAGGCCGCGAAGGTAAAAAACAGACGGACTGATATAGGTGAATCTTTGCTGTGAAATATTGAGAATCCAAACAACATCAGATGTAAACTCTGTGAGAAACCGGAATTTTTCTTCCCGTTCACGCAACTCATCTTCCGTTCGTTTACGCTCGGTAATATCTGCAATAGTTCCAAACATGCGAATCGGTTCACCGTATTGATTACACTCAATCGTCCCCAAACCGTGAACCCATCGCACAACACTATCTGATTTGCGCACAACCGGATACTCCATATTGAATTCCGCCCGTGAACCGAGAATTATTTCTCTGAAATAGAGCTCCATCTTTTCCATCCAATCAGGGTGAATGATTTGCATCCACCCATCTATTGAATGAGGATGAGAATCATCTATTCCAAAAATGGAGTTGAGCATGGGAGTTCCCCCCCATATACCAGTTTGAATATTCAGATTGTAAGATCCGATTCCCGCCAACCGCTGAGCATCGTGCAGAGAGTGTTCACTCGCCACTAGCGCTTGCTCAGCCATTTTCCGTTCAGTTATATCGTAATTGATTCCCACCATGCGCAAGGGATCACCGGAATCATTTCTAAATGTCGTTGCATACGCCTGAATATAATGGATCGACTTGTCAGGCCAACACACGCGAAACTCCGGCGCAAAATCTCTTTCGCCCGCCAATGCAGCGGCGATATCTGCATTCGCTTGTTCAACCTCATCAGGATGAAGACCGGCAGTCCACGCTTCGTAAGCTCCGCTGAATGTTTCACGAGTTACCCCATAGAGCGCATACATCTCTTCATCCCAAATGAGATTATTTTGCTTCACATCCCAGTCCCAAATACCGATACCACCCGCTTTTTTTGCCAATGACAAGCGATCGTGCAGTGCAGACACGGCACTCTCCATCTCTCTGTTTTTCGTAACATCCCGAGCGATAAAGTATATGCGCTGATTTTCAACATCAGGAGTTGATCGCCATGACAGCCAACGAACATCACCATCTTTGGTGACATAACGATTTTCAAAATCATTGATCGTCTCACCACGTGTTAATCCCTCCATCGTAGAGAGTGTTTTTTCTTGGTCATCGGGATGAATAATTTCGAGAAACGGCGTGCTACAGAGTTCGTCCATTGAATAGCCAAGAGCTGCGGGCATGGCGGGATTCACCATCAAAAACATCCCATTAAAATCGGCAACACCGACAAAATCGTTGGTCATGGTGAAAAACTGATTTTTTTCAAACTCCATGGCTCGACCTTCGGTGATATCCGTAATCACAGCACAGGTTGCAACGACTTCATTATCAGGTGACAACAGAGGAAAGCGGGTTGATATGAAGTAGTGATTTTCGCCATTGATCGGAAGAATATCTTCCGTGGTGATTGCCTGTTTCATCTGAATAGCTCGCAAATCGTTACCGCGAAGATCATCGGCAATAACCGGAGGGAACAACTGACTATCTGTTTTTCCCAATATCTGTTCGCGATCAAGACCAAGCGTCATTTCAAACTGACGGTTGACCAAACGATATTTACCATCCGGCTCATTGATACAAATCATCGACGGACTGTTTTCAACAAGCTGTTCTAATAGCATTTGCAGTTCATGATGAGTGTTTTCCATTTTCTTTCGAACGGTAATGTCTCGCGCCAAACTTATGATTGCCGGTTTTCCACGGTACTCTAAAACTCGCGCATTTATTTCAACGGGAATAACCGTTCCAGATTTGGTCAGATGAGTTCCTTCAAAAAGGATTTTACCCTTTTCAGACAAGGTCGCCAGTATGTCAGCTATACTTTCCGTGCGATCTGAAGGTGCTGGCCCATCGATCATCGCCCAGGTGAGTTGTTCATCGGCGTCATAACCAAGTCGCTCTTGCGCAGCGAGATTGGTTTCGAGAACTGCGCCGTCAAAATCAACGATAAATATGGCATCATCAATCGCATTGAACAGTTCCTTAAATCGCATCTCTCGCTTACTTTCAAGAATCTCCTCCTGCTCTGTCGTATCCCAGAAAATGCCAAGAATCCGCTCTGGCTCTCCGTGAACATTGGTCAAGACAATTTTTTCAGTGTGAATTGTTGTCACTACCCCGTTGCTCTCAAGCATTTCCTCAAACTGTGCACTTTTTCCTTCTGCGAGTAAGGTTTGGTCATCAGAAACGTACTTTTCGGCCAACTCTTTTCCAAAAAGATCAAAATCGTTTTTCCCGACAATATCTTCTGGTTTGCGTCCAAGAAGTACGGCATAACTATTATTAACAGAAAGATAGACCGAATTTTTATCTTTGAGGAAAATGTTCTGTGGAAGTGAATTGATCAACTCGGTGTTCAACTGTTCTTGCTTTTCCTGTTTTTGCAACGCAGATCTATTCGAGTTGGCCATTCCGAGAATAAACAAGACAATCGTACTCATCGCTGCAACAAAGATTTGCAACATTAGCGCCGTTGATGTTTCACTTTCTTTACTAAACAATCCCATCCCTTGTGAAGTGCCCCACCAAGCGAGCAAAAAGGTGATCAACGACAGCGTTACGGTAAGCCGTGAACTAAAACGGATCGCCACCCAGAAGAGCGGTAAAATGTAGAGTGTCTCGATATGAAGATATGAAGGGAGATAGCGATGAAGTGATCCGAACAAAATGAGCCACGCGGCAACGATTAATGCCACCATCAAGAAAAGTTCCCGCCACTCTTCGGGGCTGAGCGCACGCTCCTTCGTTTTTGAATACCAAAGGATTAATACTGGTGCGACCGTTAATCCTCCGCAAAGATTACTAATAAACCAATTAGACAAACTCAGCGTTGGGTTCCAGGGAATATTTGAGACTCCGCCAGTTGCCATCGAAACGAACGCATACCCAATAGCAACTTTCACCCCGAAGGAAAGCACATCAGAAGGCGAACTAAATGATATACTCGATTTTGTTTTTTGGAGAATCAATGCAACAGCCAGCGTGGCAATTGCATTTCCACCAGAAATCCCGAAACTGCTCAACAGCGCCGGACCAGTCAAAATAGGTGCGTGGAAAAGTAATGCCCACACCGTATTTGAGATCATCGATCCCACGAAAACGCCACGCCATGCCGCAGTTCCCCAAATCACCGCAGCTCCGCAGGCAACTCCTGCAGCCGGCCATATTAGCACTGTTTTAAATCCCACGATAGTTAATAGCGCTGTTATAGAATAGAGTAGAATTATCGGAAGATCTACGGATACTATTTGTTTCATAAACGGTTTTTCGCCATTCACACTTTGCTCCTCGGAAAACAACCACTTGCGAAAGAGTACTTTTCTTTCACAGACTAACCATATGATTACAAGAAGGTCATCTCTACAGTGTACCGCTAAATCAAAGAAAGAACAACCGTTTGATCGTTCAATAATTCGCAGAATTGTCATTATTAAAGCATATAAGAATTCTAAAGGAGTAAATGTAAGGGGAAATGAGTATTACACTGAATTGAAGAGTTATTGAAATTATGGTGTGACATGATAGATAAAGACGTTGCGTATTTCGCGATAAGTGATACTTTGGTAGCGAGAATTGTTCGTGAATAATCTGAGAGATGATTCAATAAAAAATGGGAAGTTCCCGGCCGGAAACTTCCCACGAAGATCTTACGTAAGAGCTGCGCTTATACTGCTGGAACGACACTAACATATTTTCTGTCAGCTTTGGTGCGGAACTCTACAGTTCCTTCAGCCTTTGCAAACAGAGTATCATCACTGCCTTTACCTACGTTGGTGCCTGGGTGTACTTTGGTACCACGCTGACGGATAATAATCGCGCCCGCTTTGATAGCCTGACCACCATACACTTTAACGCCGAGCATTTTGGCTTTACTGTCACGACCATTGCTGGTAGAACCTTGTCCCTTTTTGTGAGCCATTTAAATTCTCCTCGGAATTACGCGTTAACCGCGGTAATCTTGATTTTAGTGAAATCCTGTCTGTGACCATTTTTGCGCTTGTAGTCTTTACGACGGTGTTTTTTCATTACAAGCACTTTCTGGCCACGACCATGCTCAACGATCTCGGCGGTAACTGATGCACCTGCAACAACCGGAGTACCAACTTTAATCGTATCACCTTCTCCAACGAGAAGTACACGGTCAAGAGTGATCACTGATCCTGCTTCGCCATCTACCAACGGAATCTCAAGCACATCGCCTGTGGTAACTTTATACTGAAAGCCACCCTGTTCAACGATTGAAAACATCGTGCTGTTCTCCTTAACGGAACTGTTTTTATCCAAAAAGACGTTCAAATATACCAAAAACACACAGGAAATACAACACTAAATGTGTTTTTCCGTAATCACCGTGTTTTGGCCGATAATTCGCACTTCAAATTCATCCTGTTCGAGGTCATTTTCGACCGTGATTCTCAGTTTAAATTTGTGTGCCTCTTCGAGCTGACGGATCATATCACCTTCATTTTGAAGAAGATAATCTGCAACAGCCTGAGATACTGAAATATTCAGGTGCTTCGGCAGATTCGAATCGGCTTCGGCGCGGTGAAGCCAACGTTCAATTCTCGTTGAAACGGTTGCCGGAGAGAAAACTCGACCGAGACCGTTACACGAAGGACAAACATTGGTCAACTGCTCTTGAAGTTCTGGACGAACGCGTTTCCGAGTCACTTCCATCAAACCAAACTTCGAAAGAGCTGTGTGCGACGTTGTTGTCGGGTCTTTTTCAAGAAGTTCGTGCATGAGATTTTCGACTTTGCGCTGATTCTTTGGATTGCGCATATCGATAAAGTCAATTACGATAATTCCACCGATATCGCGAAGACGAAGTTGACGCGCAATTTCATAACACGCTTCAATGTTTGTCTGGAAAACGGTATCTTCAAGATTTTTATCACCGGTATTGCGGCCAGTGTTGATATCGATTGCGAGAAGTGCTTCGGCGTGGTCAAAGAACAGATAGCCACCATTTTTCATCCACACTTTTCGTTTCAGCGTGCGATCCAGTTCGCGTTCAATGTCAAACGCATCGAACAATGGGATTTCACTTTCGTAAAATGCCACGCGTTCCACCATGCCGGGCGAAAACTTTTCGAGATATGCAATAATTTCATCGTAGTCATCTGAATCGTCAGTGATAACCTCTTCGACTTCATCGGAGAAAAGATCGCGAATCACCTGAGTCGTAATGCCGCGTTCCTTGAAAAGAAGTTTTGGCCCGTTCCCCGTAAGAGCTTCGCGCTGAACCTTTTGCCATTCGAGAACGAGTTCTTTCAACTCTGTGAGAAAGTGTTCACGCGGAACTTCGAGACCGATTGTGCGAACAATACAGCCGAGCCCCTGAGGTAGCATATCGCGAACCATTTTTTTGATTTTGCGACGAGCATCTTCGTCATCTGATTTTTTCGACACCCCAATGAGATTCGAATCGGGAACAAGCACCACAAAGCGTCCAGCAAGAGAAATCTGCGTTGTCACCTTAGGACTTTTGTTTCCAATCGGTTCTTTAGTGATCTGAACAAGAATCTGCTGACCCTCTTCAAGTACCGTTTCAATAGGAACTCGCGCGATTCGACCACGTTTATTTCTATTGCTGCGATCGAGTTGGCGTTCATACTCTTCAAACACTTCGCTCTCTTCGTCAGGCATCGGAAGAAGCGATGGGTCGATATCAGAAATGTGAAGGAACGCGCTTTGGCCAGTGCCAATGTCAACGAAAGCCGACTGAATGCCCGGAACGATCTTGTCGATACGGCCGCGATAGATATTGCCGAGAGTACGAGTGTTGTCTGGCTGTTCAATTACCAACTCAACAACACGAGCGTCTTCGAGAACTGCGGCGCGTTTCTGAGTGGCGGTTGAGCTGAGAATTATCTGTTTTTTTGTCATAGGAACCTATTTTTCTATAGTGTAGAGTTCAACGCGCAAAAATAGATCATTACAGTACAGTAGTGAGACGGGAATCTCCGGGTTTGCACACAACAGCCCACGATTCAACGAAAAAGGCGGAGTTTGCTCCGCCCATTGCGATCAAAATAGCCACCGGAACTCTTCGGAATATCTCGCAAAAGTGATGTAACTCCTACTATTTCAGTTTCAGCGGAATCAGCCCATAGCGAGCAAATAGTTTCTGAAGACGACCGGATTTTTCTAGTTTGAGAAGAGCTGCATTGAACTCTACTACGGAAATTGGCCCACCACGACGAATGATACATTCTCGTTTGTATGAACTATCCGGCGTTTTAGAAATGAATAGTTTTGCGTATCGCTTAGGCTCTTTTGCTTTTATATACGAAAGCAGTCCCGACGAGATCACCCCGATCTCCACTCTTCCCGATTCAACCATAGACAGAACCGCCAGTTCATCACGAACCAAAGTCATTGCATATTTTTCGTATAACTCTTTTTGATCGTTAACATAATTGGCAAAACGGTAGTGGAATCCGAGAACCCCCGCCGTGGGAACAACCCCGACAGATCGAAAATAGGATTGATCGCGCCCACTCTTTTTCAAGGAGATATATGGTTCATCGTAGGCGATAAGCGGATAGCTAATTTTCACACTTCCAGAATCCCACCCCCATTTGCGATTGTCAAAAAGAGCGATATCGACCAATCCTTCGCGCAGTTCGTGGCGCAGACGAAGTGGCGGAACGAGGCGAAACTGAAAACGAAATTCACTCTGTACAGCGTTGAGCTCTTTCACCAGATCTGTGGCCAAACCAGATCCGTCTTCAAATATAATTGGCACTTGCCGTGAATCCACAAACCCGCACACAACCTCAATCGGAGCGGCCAAAAGAACCATCGGAATCACCAGAATCATGCAGAATAAGCGCATAGAACCCCCCAAATCATCGTCCGTTTCGCACAGTATACCCGATGTCGCGCAGAGACGCACGGTTTTCCCTCTTCGGAATGGAAATTTCTAGCCGCGAGTGCAACTTTCGCAGGCTTTTAGCCATCCATTCGCGATGCACAGCACAAATTATAAGCCTATAGAATAATTTTTAGACTAAAATAGCTACTTTCTTTTCTGTATATTTATGAATCATTCGAAATAACATATAAATCAATGCAATATATTAATATTTCTTTGTAAAACAAAGATACATTACAACTATATAGATATTTTTCATATGAAAAAAGTACATAGTATAGAGATGTATTTATACATAATTCAGAATTATCTATTTCATAAAAGGAATTACGTCTCTATTTATAAGAAATATTTCTATTTGTATAAAAAATTATTTCATATCTTCATTATTTTACTCTCAGGAGAGGCGAATTGATCGATTTGTCGGGCAGAAATGGTTCTTTTGCCGGTAGGGAGGAATCTTTTCTGAAAATTGCATACACATTTGCCGCAAAAGGGTGTTCTTTCACTAAAAAACGCTCAGGGCATGAACGTATTTTAAAAATTGTGCTGCTAAACGACCTGCTTTCCCGTTGTCGCCGCTTGTTTTTAGCAATTCCCATTGTTTTCCGCCACAAAACTGAGGATTTTCATGCGCTATCGAATCTGGATTCCCCTTTCTGCGATACTTTTCTCGCTGGCTCTCTTTGCCACGGCGCGTTGGTATCAGTCGGATGCGGTTCAGAGTGCGATTCGTCATTTCGTAGAAGAAAAAATCGCCGCCGGAACCAAAGGATCGGTGCGCATTGGTTCACTGCGACTGGGAATTCTCGCCATTACTGCCGGTGATATCGAACTGGCGATTCCCAAAAGTGGAATCGATCTTACGGTGGAAAAAATCCGCCTTGGATTTTCACTGGAAGCGCTTTTGAAACGAAACTGGAGCCCCGCCGAACTCATCGACCGAATCACCATTATCAATCCCACTCTAACGGTAACTCTTCAGGAAAAATCTGACGCGGCGTTTCCATCGTTGCGAGTAAGAGAGCTTGTTCCCTTTCGAACAGCTCGTGTGAGAGGAGCCCGAGTAACCGTTTTTTCTCAATCAAAAAGCAAACTAATCGCCGTGAATGGATTGAACGGATCGATCGATCGGCAGGGAAATAGCGCGGATCTTTTGCTCGACGGGGCGGTGGGATCGTTCACCGAAAATGTTTCACTCTTTTATCATCTCTCGGACACGATCAGCGAACGGCATCTTTCCCTGCGAGTGAAAAATCTTGCACTTCAGCAGATCGTGCCAGTTCAATCAGCCGGTGTGCGAGGAATTCTCAATGGATCGTTCGAATGCGACTTTCGCTCAGGAGGGTTTCCTCACAACATTATCCCCGAGGGTCAAATCACGGTGGAAAAACTTCAAGTTAAAAAGGATAAATCGATTCTTTTGACAAACGGTTCGATTCTTCTCGTGGCAGAAAATGGCGCGATTAGAACGGAGCGCTGTTCTGCGGAGATCGGCGGAGGATCGGTGCGCGGCGCGGCGGAAATCCTTTTAGAACCAGAGTCGATCAGCGCCGTGGGAACCGCATCGATCACTTTGGATGGCCGGAAAAAACCGATTCCGCCGTTCACCGACATAACCGGTTCTGCGAGATTGACCTTTGCGATTCCTTCAGTGCTGGCACCAGCCGTTTCATTCGATTTCAAAACCGCATTGACCGTTCAGAAGGAGGAAATTTCCGCTTCAGGAGAGGGTTCGTTTAACGACAAGACGGTTCAGATTCGTTCGGCAAAACTGTTCACGCGATTTGGATCGATTGAGGGAAATGCTCTCTATCGGGAAGGTTCAACGCGAGCAAACGGTTCGGCACAACTCGCCTATGCAATCAACAGCCAGTACCGCATCGATGGCACGGTTCCATTTCGAGTCGCTTTCGCAAAAGGGGCAACGGTTCCCACTTTTTCACTGACCTGCGCCGATCTTGTGGTGACTACGCCGCAAGGAGTCGTCCCCGTTCCTCCCGTGACGGCACAATCCGCCGGAAAAGGAGCCACGGTTCGCCTGTCAAATCGGGAAATGAGAGCTGATCTGACGATAGACGAGCTAGCAAATCCGCTAAAATCCTACCGAGGTTCGGCAACTCTTTTCCCCGAAGGAACCACGCGGGCTCTTGATCTAGCGGGGAAATCGGGAATACTCTCTTCGGGAACGGCCACGCTTAATTTCACGGGAAAAAACGGCATCACCGCATTCCACGGATCGGGTTCGGGAAAGAGTGGTCATGACCATTTGTCTATTTTCGCGAGCGGTTCTTGGGGCGGTAAACAGAATGCCGTTTCGATAGATCAAGGTGTATACAGTCGCGACGGCTACGATTTTCCGTTCACGGCGAATCTGACAGAAACTAAGCGAGGATGGGAAACGGAAATCGCCGCGGTGAGTGGAAAGTTTATCGCTCAAGGGGTGATCTCTTCAGATTTCGATTCGCTCACCGCATTCGGCGCGAACATCGCCAAGAGCGAACTGGATCAACTAAACGCCTTTTTGCCGGAGTCAGATTTCCCGATCAGAGGAGGAACCGTTTCGGCGTCGTTTTTTGCTTCCGGGCCGATGGATTCGCTCAAGGTTGATGGATTTGTCGATGTGGATGGCTTTGCAATCGGCGGACTCGATTCGATTCGCACATCGCTAAAACTTCAGTGGTTGGCAAATCGTGGGACAATCGCTCCGTTTAGCGTTACCCGATATCGCCAAACACTGGTGACTAGCGACTCCATTTTCTTTGGCGACACAGTTCGGGCCAATCTCGAACTGGTGCGCTTTGACATGGGGAAATTCCTCGAAGGGCAAGAAGGAGTGCCAGTCACAGGGATCGCCAACGGTTCGATCACGGTCGATTCGCGAGGAGTTACCATTGTAGCACAGGCGCCACAAATTCGCCGTGGTCCGCTAATTCTCGATTCGATCTCGGCACGGGCCACCATTGCAAACGATACTCTTCGCGTTTCGTCGTTAAAATTTACTCATTTCAAAACTGATGCCGAGCTGACACTCGCGGCGCCACTGAAAAATCGCCACACGGATACGCTCACCTTTTCTCTCCGAGCTCGTGGCGATCTACTCGGATCGGCGGGGCAGTTCAAGGAGTCGCCCATCGGCGGCACCGGCAGCGGAACGATCAGGATGGATGGATCAGTGTGCAACGGCGAATGGCAGTTCACCACCGCCCGCCTGCTGATTCCTGACGGATCACTCGCAGTCTACCCCTATGTTCGCGGAACCGTGGATCATCTCTACGCCGATCTAAAGCTAATCCGCAACGATTCGATCGCACTCACCGCTCGAGGGAAAATCGGTGGACGAGAAGCGGTTATCAAAAACGATTACGCCATCGGGCCACTCAAGCCGATGCTCTTTGGCGATATCAATCTCGGCGTGATTCGACTCTACACCGAAGAGGGCGGGATTCCTCTTTTCATTCCGGGATTCCTTGAAAATCGCAAAGGAAACGTCGGGTTTATCGAACTTGCAGGTAAAGATTCGATTCCGGCGGCAACACTTTCAGGAACACCTCCAGACGATTTCATGGCCACGGCGACACTACTCCTGCGAAAAGCGGAAATCACGTTCCCGCTCCTTCAGGATGTGGAGTGGCCCTCGGATTTCGACCCGTTCCCCATGGTGGGATTTGATCTCGATGTCCAAGCGGCAGACCGCAGTATAACCTACTTCTACCAATTGGGAAACCAGAAAAAACGGAGAGCCTTGCGGCTCATTGAAGCGAATATTGACCCGTCGTATACAATCGGGGTTCGCGGGCGGTATCAGGATGGAGATTTCCGTGTCACCGGCGGGATTCGGGCGTACAAAGGATTTCTGTTCTACGGAAAACTGTTTGATCAGAATTTTGAACTAGGGCTCGACTTTTCATCGGGAAAAGTTCAGGGTGAACACGATAATCTTCCGGTGATCTGGGCGAGCGCCGAAACCTACTCCGATTCAAACAGACTCGATCGTTCCGAGGTTGTTCTCATGACAAAGGATCCCAAAACGGGAGAACTGGTTCGCCGCGGAAGGCTTATTGATCCGGTGGTAGTTCCCGCTTCTGGCATTATCGATGAACAGCGCGACCAAAATGATCAGAGCGCCGAGTTTTACCGATCCACCGGACGCGATATTATCAGGATCGAAGGAGCAGGTTCAACGATCACGGGTATAGGGGATGTATATGTAAATAGCTTTTTGTTCAACTATTGGGGACGACGACTCGCGCGCAAACTCAATTTCGACCTTTTAAGAATCGAAACCTCCGTTATGAGCAATACATTTAACTATCTCTACGATTCTCAAACCGATTCCGCATTTCAGGGAAAGTGGACTCACCTCGCGCTAGCAAACACGGGACTGACCTTTGGCAAGTACATCGCAAATGATCAGATTATGATCAAGATGCGGTCGCAGCTCAGTTCGGTCAAGGACACGTTGCTAGTCCCCGAACTAAAACTAGGGCTTGAATATCAGCCACTGCGCTATCTCTGGATGGATCTCAACTACGGCTTGAAAAAAGATCTTGAAACAGCGGGAATTATCCTCAACCCCGAAATTCGCATCCAACTTCGCATGCCGTTTTCTCGGCTGGAAAGTGCCGTAAAAAATCGTTGATCACACACGCCATTCAATAATTCCTTTGTTTTGGACACACAAAATAGCGTATTTAAATCACTGAATACATGCAAATTAGGGAGCATTACGGCTGTTCTCAACAACTAACATGTCTACATTTTTTCGAAAAATCACAATTTATGTTTGTAAAGTCACTTTTCCTATTGTATTATTGGGCGTAAATTGAACATTAACGAACCAATACAACAATTTTTCGGAGGTTTCTTTTATGAAACGTATGATTCTTTCTGCTTCGGCTATCGCTGCTCTCGTAATGTTTTCAAATGTTTCTGCGCAAACTGAAGAGGCAACACCTACAGTGCTTTCGAGCATTGGCTGGTATGCAGGTGCTGGCGTTTATACAAATTCTACAAAAGCGTCATCGTCTCTCAATGGCGACAAAGCAACTCTCGAAACTGCCGACTTGATTGATGCAACCACAGGTATCTTGACCGTTGAAATGAAACTTGGCGAACACGACGACATGGGTACTGCTTCTGACGAAAACGACGATTCATGGCCTTATGTAACCCTCGCAGCACCATTGATTACCTATGAAGGTGACAACGGAGAAACTGCCGTTAATCACTACCTTACAAATTCTGCAAAAGTAACAATCACGTACAAAAGTGATGCCGATGTGAAAGTTATTCTTCCACTTCGCGATGGAGAAACATCTCTGACTGCGGACAATGATTACTCGACTGTACTTGCATCTTCTGCAGGTGAAGAAAAAACTGTAGATCTCATGTTGGACAACACAACATTCAAACAGGAAGCTGACTGGGGTACAATTGTAGATTTCGACAAATCAAAAATGAACGTGATTGAATTTGCACCAACTACAGAAGGTTCAACGGTAAAATTGACTATTTCTGCAATCAGCATTGATGGTCTCGACGAAGCACTTCCAATTCGTGACATCAAATCTGTGGACTCTGCTCGTAAGCTCAACGGTTCAATCGTAACCGGTATTTCGAAAAAAGGTCTTACGCTTAACGTTCCTGCAACTGGCGCGTATACCGTTTCTCTTCTTGCTGCAAACGGACGTCTGATCGAAACAAAATCAGCTCAGCTTACTGCGAATACCGCAAAAGAGATTTCTATGAACAACACCACAAATGGTGTATACTTCGTAAAAATCGAAGGCAACGGGATCAACATGACAGAAAAAGTTTCACTGAAATAATTCTGTTTCTCCGCTCTCAGTAACGGCATCGATGATTCATCGATGCCGTTTTTTATTTCATCTTTGGATAAAACTACTACTTTCTTGCAAAGAACCGATCATTTCACTGCATCCCACGCTACCAAAGTGATAAGGCAGATGCTATTTTCCGACGGTTCTGTTTTTCACGAGGAAAGGTCACCATGGATATAACAATAGTAGTACCGCTTTTTAACGAAGACGAGTCATTGGTCGAACTGCATCGCCAGATCGCCGAAACACTTCAGCCTCGTAGACTTTCGTACGAAATTCTTTTCATGGATGATGGTTCCACTGACAACTCTGTTCAGGTGATTGAAACTCTCTCCCAAACTCACAGCGAAGTAAAGTTAATCAGCTTCGGCAGAAACTACGGCAAGTCAGCAGCGCTCGCGGTGGGAATCGAAGCGGCCCAAGGCGATGTTATCGTCACCATGGATGCGGATCTCCAGGACGACCCTGCAGCAATTCCAGATATGCTTGCCAAATTGAACGAAGGATGGGATCTCGTTTCAGGTTGGAAACAGAAACGCCTCGATCCGGTGCTCACGAAAAATATCCCGAGCAAACTGTTCAATACGGTGGTCTCGAAAATGTCTGGTGTGACACTGCACGATTTCAACTGCGGATTTAAAGCATATCGTCGCGATGCTGCAAAATCACTAGAAATCTACGGCGAACGCCACCGGTTTCTTCCCGTGCTCGCTCACTGGAACGGATACAAAGTCACCGAAGCACCAGTGCCTCACCGCGCCCGTCAGTTCGGTGTGTCAAAATTTGGCATCAACCGTTTTTTCAACGGTTTTTTCGATCTCGCCACACTTCTATTTCTACGCAAGTACATGCGCAGTCCACTTCACTTCTTTGGCTTGATCGGCATAATTCTCATGTCGATAGGCGTTGCAATCAGTGCGTGGTTCGGAATTGATTGGCTTGTGACAGGCTCCCTTCACATTCGCCCCCTGATGCTTCTCGCGATAACGACAATGATTCTTGGAATGCAGTTTTTCTCAATTGGTTTGCTCGGTGAAATGCTCACCAACATGAACAATCGACATAACTATCTCGAAAAAAGACGAATTGGTTTCGGGGGATAGGTTTGATTAAAAAGAGTCGTTCTCACATTCGCCACAAAGCCGGAACGACCGGTAACTACAAACGAATGCACACGTATATGAATCGGGCAATTAAAGTTCCCGATCGCGGGAAAATCCGCATATTCTTAGTGCTACTTCTCATTGCCGCCGCAGGCAAAGAGGTGCTCTCCTTTGTGGTGGATAAAGTCGTGCCTTCGCCGGAAAAACGAGTTGCGATACAGGCTGAAAAAATGAACCGACTCGCCCTCCTTTCGGGGAAGAAAAAACCCGAAAAAACAGTTCAAGCGCGATGGTTCAAATACGATGACCTCATAACCACGATCGATGAGCATCCGCCAACACTGCAAGCAGAAATTGATACGGTGGAGTGGAAAAAGAGCAAAGTCATTCGGTATTTTAGTATTGACACAGCCTTACAAAACACCGGCGAAAAACTCATGAAACGACATTCTCCAAATC
>JFJP01011124.1_pt1 | contig 24145 bp, 19 predicted proteins | sample 431651 | NCBI WGS metagenome assembly JFJP01 (sample SAMN02602958, study PRJNA72255) | Microbial mat metagenome, whole genome shotgun sequencing project. | biome: fresh water; feature: sink hole; material: water; isolation source: purple microbial (photo- and chemosynthetic) mats found in...
GGGTCAGGCCGCGGGCGATTTCGCCTCGCACGATGTCCACCAGCCGGGCGGCCTCGTCCTCGCCGTCCAGGAATTCCTCTTCCACCAGCTGCTCGCCGCGGTCGCCGGCGGTCCACAGGTTCTTGCCCTTGCGGTGCCGGTTGTTGGCGATGACCGCATTGGCCGCATCCAGAATGGTACCGGTCGAACGGTAGTTCTGTTCCAGACGGCAGGTGACCGCGCCGGGAAAGTAGTCGTCGAACGCCAGCATGTTCTCGATGCGGGCCCCGCGCCACGAGTAGATGGACTGGTCGTCGTCGCCGACGGCGAACAGGTTGCCGTGCACGCTCTGCAGCGCCTTGATCAGCACGAGCTGCAGCGGGTTCGTGTGTGCACGCTCTGCAGCGCCTTGATCAGCACGAGCTGCAGCGGGTTCGTGTCCTGGAACTCGTCGACCAGCACGTGCTGGAAGCGCTCGGCGTACTTGGCGCGCGTCGCTTCGTCCTCTTCCAGAAGATGGACCGTGCGCAGGATCAGGTCGTCGAAATCCAGCGCGCGGCAGCGGGTCAGGCCGGCCTCGTAGCCGGCGTAGATGGCGGCGTGCTTCTCTTCGATGAAGGAGACGGCCCGGGCGGCCGCCGCGACCGGGTTCACATCGTCGTTCTTCCAGCTGCTGATCACCGCGCGGGCGCCGCTGGGCGTGAACTGCTTGGCGTCGATCTTCAGGTCGTCCAGCACCTGCTTCAGCAGTCGCTTGCTGTCGTCCGTGTCGTAGATCGTGAAGTCCGTCGGGACGCCGCCCGCCGCGCCGTCACTGCGCAGGATGCGCAATCCGGTGGCATGGAAGGTGCCGATCCAGTACGGCGCCCGGCCCTGCCCCACGCCCAGGGACACGCGTTCGCGCATCTCCTTGGCGGCGCGGTTGGTGAACGTGAAGGCCAGGATGGCCCCGGGCTGTACCCGGCGTTCGCTCAACAGCCAGGCGATGCGGGTGGTCAGGACGCGGGTCTTGCCGCTGCCGGCTCCGGCCACGACCAGGACCGGACCGTCCGGGGCGGTGACCGATCCCCGCTGGGCGTCATTCAGGCTGGCCAGGATGTCTTGCACGGCTGGGTCGGCTCCGGCTCGGGTTCAGGGCACGGCGGGGAACGCGGAACAATGACACCGATCGCCCGTCGCCGCAACCGCGGGCGCGGTCACCGGCGCCGCGGCTCTCTAGTATTCGAACCGGTACTTCAGGTCCAGATTGTAGGTGGCTTCGCCCTGGTTCTCGTCGATGCGCCGGCGCAATTCCGACTGGAGCAGCAGGTGCTGGTTGATCTGGTACTCAAGCAGAACGTCACGATCGTCCTGCCGCACGCCCTGGGCGTACTTGAGGTACAGGTCCGAGCCGATGTACTTGCCGACGCCGATCAGCGGTTCGAACCCCATGCCGCCCGTATCCTCGTTCTCGCGCTGGATCTGGTCGATGTCGAACGTGTCGAACATGGCCAGTTCCTGGGCGATCTCCCGCTCGATCAGGTTCAGGCCGGCCGCGATCGAACTGGCAGCCAGACGCGAGGTGTCGCCGCCGGGCTGCCCCTGGCCTTCCGGTTCCAGCCCCAGAAGCATGCGCTGGATCGCCTCGCGGGAATAGCCCCGCTCGCTGGAGAAATCGACGACCGGAGCGGCCAGCGTGCCGCTGACATGCACGCCCAGCAGTTCGATCGTGGTGTTGGTCGAGGTGGCGCTGCGCACGCGGTGACGCGTCTGCGCATCGATGTCCAGGCGCGGATCAAAGCCCAGTTCCTGGCTGAAGTCCAACCGGCCCCGCTGCACCTCGAAGGCGTTGTTGAAGACGATCAGGCTGCCGCGGTTGACGTCCAGCGAACCGCGCATGTGCAGGCCCTCTTCGGTGCGGATCAGATCCAGGTCCCCGCCCAGATCCATTTCCATCTCGCGGTTGACGATGTGCCCCACGCGGGGCGCCGCGTGCAGTTCGAGGTCGGCCAGCCAGTCGGGCGACACCGTCGCCAGGCGGGGATCGGCCGCTCCCTCGGTCTCGGCGAAATTGCCCGTGTAGCGCGCCTTGACGACATCCAGCGAGCCGCTGAACCGCGGTACCAGCAGCGAATCTGGACCGACCTTCACACCGGTGATGCGGCCGCCACGGCCGGAGACCAGCGCGCGCAGGTCAGGGATCGAAGCGACCAGGAAGCGGTCGAGATCCAGGCCGATGTCGAACGTTTCCATTTCCAGCCCGCGGAAGGTCAGGGTGCCGTCGCCCTTGAAGGTCCCGGTCAGCCCCTCGCGCCCGCGGATGTTGTTCAGGTGCACGATGTCGCCGCTGAAGGTGGCGTCGCAGGCGGCTTCGCTGTAGACCTCTTCGAGATGCCTGATGACGAATCCAGCGTCGCGGATCTGCGCCGAGCCCTCGTACAGCGGATGCGCCAGCGGACCCGACACCCGCACGTGCCCCTGTCCCGTGCCGCGAATGGTGGCGAACGCGTTGGTGGCGTGCGCCAGCGGGGCCAGATCGGTTCCCGGGGGAATGTCCACTTCCAGCAGGAACGGTCCGTCCAGCGGCGACGTGGGCTCGCTCAGCAGATCCAGGACCAGGGGCAGTTCGAGGCGCCCGGTCAGCCGCATTTCGTCCTGCGTGCCCTTCAGGTCGCCCAGCACCAACTGGTTGCGGTCGGCCTGCACGGTGCCCGTCAGTTCGTCCAGATGCAGCCAGTGGACATTGAACGGCACGCTGCGCAATTGTCCGTCGATCCGCGGGTCGTCGGAGGTCCCGGTCAGATGGACCTGCCCCCCGAAGCGCCCGCTGAGGCGGTCCAGCGACGGCAGCTTGAACTGCTCCATGAACGACCAGTCACCGTCGGGAATCTCCAGATCCAGATCCAGCGACGCACCCGGCCAGTAGGACTTGATCGGCGCGCCGGGGTTCGAGATGCGCCCCGAAGCCAGCACCTGCCCGTACGGCGTCCGCAGGTCCAGTCCCTGCAGTTCGATCGTGCCCTGCGAGTACACAGCCGAGACGTGCAGGGAATCGACATCCGCCAGCGCGAACGGAGCTTCGACCAGATCGGCGATCAGGGTCACCTGGGGCGCGTCGGGCTCGCCGCCCAGCACCACGTCGGCGGTGAGCCGGCCGGTCAGGGGCGTGCGCGTGGAGACGAACGGATTGAGAAGTCCCAGGTCGAAGCGTCGCAACTGCAGCGCCCCGGCCACCAGGCGCCTGCGGTCGAACACGCCGCCCCCGCTGACCGCGCCCTGGTCCGACGACAACGACAGGTCGCGGACCGAAAGGTAGCCGTCGCCGACACCGACGCCCAAAGGCCGGTCCAGCGCCCAGCGCGTTCCCTCCATGTCGACGCGGAACTCATCGACCCGATAGCTGGCGACGGTATCGGTAAAAGCGACCTGAAGGCGCAGCAGCCCGACGGTGTCGCCATACGCGCACAGGAACGTGTCCAGGCTTGCACCCGCCGCGTCGGCCGAACCGAACGCGCGGAAGTTGCCCAGCGGCACGCCGCCCATGCGCAGGCTGTCGCCGGCCACCGCAGCGCTGAGCCGCGGCGATCCCAGGACGTCCTCGATGGTGAGGTTCGCCACGGTGTAGGCGGCGCGCGCCGGTCCCAGTTCCACGTTCTCGATCTGCACCCGGCCGTGCGCCCCCAGCGCCTCGAGCGGGCCGTCGAGCGAGGCCTCCCCGCTGGCCCGTCCCTTGAGGGCCGGCCAGCGCCATTCAGCCGGCAGCGTGCCCAGGTCGTCGACGGTGAAGCTGAGGCTGCCCTGGAAGACGCGCAGGCTGTCGGCGGCGCCGGTCAACTGCGCCCGCAGATCCCGGTGCCGCAGATCCACGTGGTTGAACCTGACGCCGGCGGGCGTGGCCTCGACGTCGATCTCGCAGGCGTCATAAGGCATGATCTCGATGTGGCCGTCCTGCATCAGTCCGGTCACCCGCGTCCACATGGGCTTATCGGTGTGTTCGATGCGCAGCCGGCCGGCGCCGCCGGTCTGCGGCAGGTCCGATTCCCCGGGGATCAGGCCGTTGGCCAGATTGACCTCCGTGGCTTCGCCTTCCAGGACGAAGGTCACGGCATCGGAATCGGTGATGTCGAAATGACCGCGGCCCGTGAACGAAGCCCCGTTGACGACGCCGGTCAGGTTTTCCAGCCAGACATCGTCCGGGCCGACGGTAGCGCGGCAGTTCATGCCCGAGATGTCGTACCCTTCCAACTCGCCCGTGAAGATGCCGTCATAGACCAGCGTGTCGGCGTGCGCCCGCAGCGTCGCGACCACGTCGCCCTTCGCCTTGAACCCGAGCGTCTGCTTGACCAGGTTCTGGATGTCCAGGGTGCTGACGCCGTCCGCACGCACGGCCAGGTCCAGGCTCTCGTCCCAGCCGCGGCTGCCGCTGACCTCCACCGGATTCCCGTTGAGCCGCCCCCGCAGTTCCCGCACGTGCAGGCCCTGCTCGTCCATCGTGACTTCGCCGGTCAGGCTGTCCAGGCTGCTCTGGTGCGTCTGCCAGTCGATGTCGCATCCGCGCAGGACGGCGCGCGCCTGGGGTCCGCCCTCGAACGAGCCGCGCCACGACAGGTAGGGCATGCGCTCCTGCACGCGGCCGCGCGCATCGGCCAGTTCGAGGTAGCCCAGCGAGACGACGAGGTCGTCGATGGAAAGCAGCGGTATCTTCGGCGGCCCCTGCTTCGCGGCGGCCGGTTCGGCCTGCCCCGAATCGGCGCCTGCGCGCACGAAGATCTCCGGTCGGCGAACGACCACGCGCCGCAACCGCGGCGGCTTGCCCAGCGCTTCCTTCAACATGTAGTCGACTTCGACGGTGTCGGCCGAGACGATGACCTGGCCCCGGCCCTGGCCGGGCAGCGTCAGCGAGACGCCGTACAGATCGACTCCGTCCAGACCCCAGATACGGAAGTCGCGCACCCGCAGCGCGCTGTCGTCCAAACGCAGCAGATGACGACTGACCAGCCCCGACAGAGCCGGCGCCACCAGGTGGGGCCTGGCGCCGAGATAGGCGAGCACGACCAGGAACACCGCCCAGGCGGTCATCACGGGCAGGTGTGCCGGTCGCGTCCAGCGCATCAGAACGGATACCCCACCGAGAAGTGCCACACCGCGGACGGATCCTTGTAGTCGCGCGTTTCGCTCAGGTAACGCGCCCGCTTGAGCGGAAAGCCGACGTCGACCCGCACCGGCCCGAACGGGGTGTCGAAACGCACGCCCGTGCCCAGACTGTAGCGGAAGTCCCAGACCTTGGTCGAGCCCGGGTCGGTCGGGAAGCCGGGCTCCGAGCTCAGACGGAATCCCCGCAACTGCACTTCGCGCAGTTCCGCCCAGACATTGCCGCCTTCGAAGAAGACGACGGTGGCCAGTCCCCATTTGCGGAGCGCGGGCAGGGGAATGCGCCACTCCAGATTCGTCAGCAACAGGTAGTTGCCGCCGCGCGCCGGATTGTCGGGCAACAGCACGTCCGAGGTGTAATTGAGGAAGTCCAATTCGTCTTCATCGGTCACCTGCGGACCCAGCGAATTGTTGGCGTAGCCGCGCACGGTCGAGGCGCCGCCGGCGAAGAAGCGGTCGTCGTAGGGCACGCCGTCGGGGCCCTCATCCAGCGAGGCGCCGTAGGTCTTGGTCCCGCCCGCCTTGACGCGGACCGCCAGCGTTCCGACCGGCATCTTCCGGTAGTCGTGCCATGCGGCCGTCCACTTGAAGAAATGGTAATCGCCCCCGAGCAGTCCGCCGGCCAGTTGCGCCGTCAACGCCGTGTAGTCGCCCGTGGTCGGCCGGAACACGTCGTTGCGGTGGTCCAGGTACATCGCCCAGTTCAGCGAACGGACGCGGCTGACCGAGGGGTTGACCTCGGCGAAACGGGCCTGCCATTCCTCGGGCGCCTGCGGGTGGATCTCCGGCTCGGTGACCTTGTAGCCCAGGAACACGTTGTTGGTCACCGATCGGCTCGATCGCCAGAACGTGCCCACGTTCGCGCCCCAGCCGAACATGTTCAGGCCCGATTCGCCGCGGGTCTCGCGCGAGAGGAACACCGTCGTGTCCAGGCTGTAGCGCCCGTCGCGCACCCGCGGATTCACGTAGCTGATCTCGCCCCGGTAGTTGATCTGACCCTGGTCGAAACTGATCGGACTGCCGACCACGTCCTCGACGTTCCACGACCCGCGGCCTCTCACCTGCACCCGCTGCCCGGTGCCCCACAGGTTGTTGTGTCCCCAGGCCGCCAGAAGACGAACCCGTTCCAGGCTGCCCACGCCCACGCCCAGTTCGTAGTAGGCCGGTCTCCGCTCGACCACGTGTACGGACAGATCCGCGGCGCCGGTCAGCGTGTCGCTGTTGACGGCGCTGATGTTCACGTCGCGGTACAGGCTCGTGCCCAGCAGGTTGCGCCGCGTGTCTTCGACTCGTCCCCAGCGCAGCGGATCGCCCGGCTGCACCTCGAGTTCGCGCTGGACCAGCCTGTCGATCGTCAAGTTGTTGCCGGACAACAGGATGTTGTTGATTCGATAAGACTTTCCCGTAACGATCCGATAGTTCAGATCCGCCGCGAATCCGGCGTCGTCGGGCAGGGGCGCGAGCGTCAGCTCCGGCGTGACCGCGGCGTCGAGATAGGTCTCGTCGCGCAGGATCTCGCGCAGCGCATAGATGTCCGAGCCGAACGCGTTCAGGTCCGCCGGGGCCGGAGCGCCCTCCTGCAGGGTCACGGCCTCGCGCAGGCGCGCCTCGGAGACCGGCTCGAAACCGGTGAACGTCAGACGCCGGATGTAGGTGCGGCGGCCTTCGACCACCGAGATATGCAGCACATCGCCGCCGCCCTCGTTCACGGTGATTGAATCGACCCGGGTGATGACCTGATGGAACCCGCGGTTGCGGTAGTAGTTTCTCAGCAGCCGGATCTGGGTTTCGACCAGGTGCGGCTGATAGCGCGCCTCGCGCAGCGGGCGCATCCAGCTGCCCTCCTGCAGGCGCATGATGCGCTTGAGCTGGTCGGTGGGAAACGTGGCGTTGCCGGTCAATGCGACACCCGACAGGCGGTGCGACTGCAGGCCGAAGTCGAGTTCGTCGTCGGCGCGGGCCGCTCCGACCAGCGGCCCGGACGGAGCCGTCACCGCGATGCAGGCCAGGAGCGCCGCCACCAGGACCGCGACCGGACGCCGACCGCGACGGCAGGCGGGCGCATCCGAAGGCGATGGCCGTCGTCCGTAGCTGGTGGCGTCCGTGCTCGCTCTCAATTCGACCGCTCCGCCTGTTCGAACGCCCTGCCGGTTCGAACGTCCAGTCAAGTCGCCTGCCGGAATTGCCGTGACAAGCGGACGTCCCGGTGTTATCCCCGACCACGTTCAACCCGTGGTCACCTGTTCCCGGATCCCGAACGCCGCGCCCTGTCCCGGCGCCCGAGGCGATACGCATGCAGATGGACGCGACACCCGGTTTCCGCCGTCCGTTCGGCGGTCGCGCCGGCCTGCCGGCTGTGCTTGTGCTTGTCGCCCTGGCGGCGCACGCGACCGGATGCGCCGACCGCGACCGACCGCTGTCCGCTCGTGAACTGAGCGACAACGAATCCCTCTACGTGACGCGCATCATCGTCCTGGAGCGCGCGAAGGCCAGGCTGTTGGCCGACCCGCGCCTCGGCGCCGCGGTCGGCGATTCCCTGGCTTCCGCCTGGGGCGACAGCGCCCTGCCCCGGACCCTGGAACTTGCTCCGGATGACCCGGACCGGGCCGCGCGCGTCCACGAACTGCTGCTGCGCCTGCTCGCGTCCGAGCACGATTCGCTGCTGCGCCACGACGGGATTCGTCCTTTGGACGCCCCTCTGCCGGCTCCCGCCGACAGCCTGCCGGACACCCGCTTCCCCGCCTCGGCCCGCATGCCCGAGGGCCGCTGAACCGCCCCGACTGCTCCGCCGGCATGGTCTAGTGACCCGTCACCTTCCACACGTCCAGGACCACCACGAAGGTCATGAACAGCAGCAGGATGATCAGGCCCATCTGCGTGGCAATCGCCTGGAGCCGTTCCGGCACCGGCTTGCCGCCGCGCGCCACTTCCAGCAGAAGGAACAGCACATGCCCCCCGTCGAGCACCGGGATGGGCATGAGGTTCAACAGGAACAGGTTGATCGAGAAGAACGCCACGAAGTACATCAGGTGGGAGACGCTCCAGCGCAGCATCTCACCGGCCGCCTGTCCGATGCGCAACGGCCCGCCGACCGCGTCCAGCCCGAGTTTGCGCTTCACGAAATCGCCGAGGACGCCGAGCGTCACCTTGATGGTGTCGGACGTCCGCTGCCAACCAAGCACCAGACCCTGTCCCAGGCCGACCTTGTCGTAGGAGAAGTACGGCTCGAGGAAGATGCGGCCCTTGTTCTGCCCGGGCGCGATCTCGGTCATCGAAGGCGTCACCTGCCCGCTCATCCGCCGGCCGCCGCGCTCCCAGACCACGTCGGTGGGCTCGGCCGGCCGCTCGTTGATGATGCCGGCGATCTGGCTGAAGGCGGTCACCGCCTGGCCGTTCACCGACACGATGACATCGCCTTCCTTCAGCCCCAGCTTGTCGGCCGGACCGCCCTTCTGCACCAGCCCGACGGTGGTGTTCCAGGGCTCGAGCCCCACCGACCACACGGCCGATTCCGCGTTGAACGTCGGCTGCAGGACCAGATCGACAACCGCGCCCTCGCGCTCGACGGACACCGTCACCGGCGGCGTCGCGACCGTCTGGCGGTTCGCCGGCGGCACCAGCGCATCCTCGACGTCACCCCAGTTGCCGACCGGCAGCCCCCCGACGGCGGTGATGCGGTCGCCCACCGCGAAACCAGCCGTCGCGGCAGGCGAGCCTTCCGCCACCTGCCCCACGCGGGTGAACGGGATGTTCTGCAGCCCGTTGCTCAGCACCAGACCGGTGTAGAGCACGAAGGCCAGGATCAGGTTGAACAGGGGACCGGCCACGAACACCAGCAGGCGCTGCCAGGCCGGCTTGCTGTAGAAGTGGCGGTGCTGCGGGATATGGTCGTCCTGGCCGGCGGCCTCGGCGTTGCCCGCCTGCGTGCCCAGCGGGTACTTGCGTTCCTGCATGGTGCCGGTGTCCTGGATCTCCTCCATCAGGCCTTCGCCGGCCATTTTCACGTAGCCGCCGAAGGGGATGGCCGACAGCGCATACTCCGTCTCGCCCCAGCGCTTGCGCAGGAACTTAGGGCCGATGCCGATGGAGAACGTCTTGACGTAGACCCCGAACAACTTGCAGGTCAGGAAATGACCCAGTTCATGAACGATCACCACGAGGCCAAGCGTGACCAGGAAGGCGACGATGGTGATCGGAAGATTGCTGCTCAAACGTACGACCTCATCGGCCGGCCGCGGCACGCACGTCCACCAGGACGGCCGCCTCCGTGCGGGCCCGGGCATCGGCGTCCAGCGCCATGGACAGGTCGTCGACCGGTCCGCGGGGCAGGCGCGCCAGGGTGTCGGCAATGATGCCGGGAATGTCCACGTAGCGCAGACGTCCGGCCAGAAGGGCGGCCACGGCGATCTCGTTGGCCGCATTCAGGATCACCGGCGCGGTGCCTCCGGCCAGACCGGCTTCGCGGGCCAGTCGCAGGCAGGGGAACCGTTCCGGATCAGGGGCTTCGAAGACCAGAGGCCCCATGCCCAGCAAGTCTAGTCGTCCGCCGGCCAGCGGCCAATGGATTTCGCCGGCGATCGCATACTGCAACGGAATCCGCATGTCCGGAGTTCCCAGTTGCGCCAGAAGCGCCCCATCCACGAACTCGACCAGCGAGTGCACGATCGACCCCGGGTGCACCACGACGTCGATCCGATCGTAGGGCAGTCCGAAGAGCCAGTGCGCCTCGATCACCTCGAGGCCCTTGTTCATGAGCGTCGCCGAATCGACGGTGATCTTGGGCCCCATCCGCCAGGTGGGGTGGTTCAGCACCTGTTCGCGTGTGACGCCGGCCAGTTCGGCCGCCGGCGTGGTGCGGAACGGGCCGCCCGATGCAGTCAGCACCAGCCGCTCAACCTCCGCTCCGTGGCGTCCGGACAGGCACTGCGCGATGGCCGCGTGTTCGGAATCGACCGGCAGCACTTCGGCGCCGCCGCGCCTGACCGCCCGGGCCACCAGATCGCCGCCCACGACCAGCGATTCCTTGTTGGCCAAAGCGATGCGCAGTCCGCGTTCGGCGCCCGCCAGGGTCGGTCCCAGTCCGGCCGCACCCACCAGTCCGTTGACCAGGCAGGACGGCGCCTGCGCCTCGGTCACAGCTTCGACCAGTCCGCGCGGTCCGGCGCTGAGCAGCCGGGGGGCCCAGCCCGGGACGGCGGCGGCGCGTTCGCGGGCCTTCGCGTCCGTCACCGCGATCAGCGGCAGGGGCGCGTCCGGCTGGACGGCGGCAACCTCCGCCAGCAGCGCGGCCAGTTCCTCGACGCGGCCCTGGCAGCTGACCGCGGCCAGTTGCAGGCGATCGGGATGGCGCCGGATCAGGTCGATCGTCTGCTGTCCGATCGACCCCGTGGCGCCCAGCAGGACCAGTCGCAGCGGCGTCGGCAGCGACAGCCGCGGCCTCTGGAACGGATACAGCGGGCACCCCGCGCTTTCTGGTTCACGGTCGATCGGCATCAGTCAGGCCCCTCCCCGGGGCCGATTCCGGCTCAGAAGATGAACAACCGGAAGTAGTAGTAGAGCACCGGCGCGGTGAACAGCAATGAATCGAACCGATCCAGGATGCCGCCGTGGCCCGGCAGCAGCGGGGCCGTGTCCTTGATGCCGACGTCGCGCTTGATCAGCGACTCGACCAGATCGCCCAGCTGCGCGGCCACGCCGGCCACCATGCCCAGCACCGTGCCCGCCAGCGGCGTCATGAACGGCACCAGGTCGCGCGTGCACAGCCAGCCGACCAGACCGGCGGCCAGCAGCCCGCCGACCGCGCCCTCCACCGTCTTCTTCGGGCTGATGCGCGGCGCCAGCGGACGACGACCGAACGCCACGCCGCACAGGTAGGCCCCGGTGTCGGTCGCCCACACCAGCGCGGCCAGCAGGAAGACCAGTCTGGCCCCCATCGCCTCGTCGCCGCCCAGCGTGGCCGGCAATTGACGCAGCAGCACCAGGTGGCTGCCCAGCCAGCCCAGGTACATGATGCCGAAGACCGTGACGGCGATGTGCGCCAGCGACTGGGACATCTCGCGTCGCAACAGTTCGCGCACCATGATCGCCAACAGGCTTCCGGTCAGGATCAGCGGCACGGCCACGCCCTGGCGCCAGGCATACCAGGTCAGCGCCACGCTGCAGGAATAGGCGAGCACGGCGAACGGCTGGTATCCCTTGGCCCGCAGCAGCTGCAGCAGTTCGCGCAGGCCGAGCAGGACGATGAGATCAACCAGCAGCATGAAGAACACGCCGCCGCGCAAGGTGATGACGTACAGACAGGGCACGCCCGCGATGATGACGGCCAGTCGCGGGAGAATGCCCGCGTTCAGGAAGCGCCGGATGGCGGGCGGACGGGGCGCGGCGACGGCGTTCGGGGCGTCGGAGCCGGGCTGGCGCCCGGGCGCGGTCAAGGCCGGACCTTCAACAGGCGGCGCCAGCGGTCCGCATCCAGCGCGGGCGCGCGGTCGGACGGACCGTCGATCGGCGGCTGCCCGGGCAGGGCTCCGAACCGCCGTTCGCGGCCCTGGAAATCGGCGACCGCCAGCATCAGGTCGCGGCCGTTGAAGTCCGGCCACAGCACCGGCGAGATCAGCAGTTCGGCATAAGCGCCCTGCCAGAGCAGGAAGTTGCTCAGGCGCGACTCGCCGCTGGTGCGGATGACCAGATCGGGATCCGGCAGCCCGGCGGTGTAGAGCCCGCGCGCGAATTCGGCTTCGGTCACCCCGGCTTCGGTGAGTTCACCGGCGGCCAGCCGGGACGCCAACCGCACGGCAGCGCGCAGGATCTCCTGCCTTCCGCCGTAGGCGATCGCCAGGTTCAGCACCAGGCCGGTGTTGCCCGACAGCGAGGCCACGGCATCGGCCAGAGCCGCCTGCGCCCGCCCGGGCAACTGGTCGATCGCGCCGGACGTCACCAGCCGCACGTTCCGCCGGTGCAGTTCGTCGCGCTCGGCCCCGAGGGTCTCCTGCAGGAAATGCCAGAGCGCCTTCACCTCGGCCTCGGGCCGGTTGAAGTTCTCCTGGCTGAAGGTGTAGAGCGTCAACGCCTCCACACCGAGATGGCCGCAGGCGTCCACGCAGCGGCGCACCGCATGACGACCGGCGCGATGGCCGGCCACCCGCGGCAGGCAGCGCCGACGGGCCCAGCGCCCGTTGCCGTCCATGATGATGGCGATATGCCGTGGCACGCTGCCGCGCGCCCTCACTGCTTCGAGCAGGGCGTCGTCGCCGAGGCGCATCAACGCCTCCATGCCGGGAGCTTCGGACACCGCTTACAGCTCCATGATCTCTTTCTGCTTGGCTTCGGTCACCGCGTCGATCGTCGCGCAGTACTTGTCGGTCAGCTTCTGGATCTCGTCGCGATCCTTGTGCGCCTCGTCCTCGGTGATGTCGCTGTCCTTCAGTTCCTTCTTGAGCGCGTCGTTGGCCTCCTGGCGGGCGCGGCGCACGGCGATCTTGCCTTCCTCGCCGCAGTCGCGCGCCTGCTTGGCCAGGTCGCGGCGACGGTCGCCCGTCAGTTCGGGCACCTGCAGCCGGATCATCATGCCGTCATTGGACGGATTGAGGCCCAGGTTGCTGGCCTGGATCGCGCGCTCGATGGCGTTGATGGCCGCGCGATCGAACGGCTTGACCGCCAGCAGCCGGGGTTCGGGCACGGCGATGGTCGCCAACTGGTTCAGCGGGGTCATCGCGCCGTAGTACTCGACCCTGACGCCTTCGAGGATGGCGGGCGACGCCTTGCCGGTGCGAAGGCGGTGCAGGCGCTGCTTGACGCCGTCGATCGCCTCGTCCATGGCCAGCTCCGCGGCTTCCTTCACTTCAGCGCTCATGACTGCGACTCCTTGCGGATCCAGGTTCCCGGCTGACGACCCTCGATGACCGCGACCAGGCTCGCAGGGTCGGTGATATCGAAGACGAACATGGGCAGGCCCTGCTCGGCGCACAGCGTGACCGCCGTCAGGTCCATGATCTGCAGGCGGCGCGCGACGACCTCGTCGTACGACAGGTTCTCGAAGCGCCGGGCATCGGGGTGCTTGTGGGGATCCTTGTCGTAGACCCCGTCGACCTGCGTGCCCTTGAGCAGGGCGTCGGCGCTGATCTCCAGCGCGCGCAGGGCGGCGGCCGAATCGGTGGTGAAGTACGGGTTGCCGGTGCCGCCGGCGAACACCAGCACGTTGCCCCGCTTGAGCAGGGCGATCGCCTCGTCGCGCGCGAACGACCGGGTCAGCGGCCGCACTTCGCGCGGGCTGAGGATCTGGCTCTGCAGGCCCTCGCCCCGCAGGTAGTCGCGGACGATGGCCGCGTTCATGATGGTCGCCAGCATCCCCACGTTGTCGGCCGTCACACGGTCGACGATCTCCAGGTTGGCCGAGCGCGCCCGGAACAGGTTGCCGGCGCCCACGACGATGCCGACCTGGACATCCATCTGGACGACCTGGGCGACCGCCTGGGCCAGCGAACCGAGCTTGGCGTGGCTGTACTGTTCGCCATCGCCCATCAGGGCTTCGCCGCTGAGCTTGAGCAGGACCCGCGTGAATTTCACCGGTAGGCACCTTTCTGGCGGGAACCGACCGCGCACGCCGGGACGGCGACGCGGCAGACGGTCAGGCGACCGGGGCATCATACCGCCGCCGCGCCTAAAAAAAAAGCCCGGGCGACGAGGCCCGGGCTCCAGAGGCGACGGGCTAACCGCCGATTTCGAAGCGCGCGAAGCGCTTGATCTGCATATTCTCGCCGAGGGACCCGATGATGGACTTGAGGTACTCCTCGATCGTCACATCGGGATCCTTGACGTACTTCTGCTCCAGAAGGACCACGTCACTGTAATACTTGTCCACCTTGCCGACAACAATCTTGTCGATCATGGCTTCGGGCTTGCCCTGCTCGCGCATCTGGGCGGCGTAGATCTCTTTTTCCTTCTCGATCAGGGATCCGTCGACCTCTTCGCGGGTGACGGCCACCGGGCGCGCCGCGGCGATGTGCATCGCCACGTTGTGCACGAATTCCTGGAACGCGTCGGTGCGCGCCACGAAGTCGGTCTCGCAGGCCACTTCGAGCAGGACGCCGACCTTGCCACCCATGTGGATATAGCTGCCGACGATGCCCTGGCTCGTGGCCCGGCCTTCCTTCTTGGACGCCGAGGCGATGCCCTTCTTGCGCAGGTAGTCGCCGGCCTTCTCCATGTCGCCGTCGGATTCGGCGAGGGCCTTCTTGCAGTCCATCATGCCGGCGCCGGTCGCTTCGCGGAGTTCCTTGACCATCTTGGCGGTGATTTCCATGGCTCCTCCAGTTGCCCCGGCGTCGGAGTATCGAATCCGTCCGCCGCGGGTCGCTTCGCGGGCCGCGCAGGCGGCCGTGGTATCGGTACGGCTCCGGTCCGGCGCACCGGCAGGAACCTGTCCGTGTTCATGACCGTCCGCCGGCCCCCGGGGAGCCGGCGCGATCAGGGTCGGAATCAGCCGGTCAGCTGGCGCTGGCCGAAGTGTCGTCCGCGGGGGCGTCCGCGCGGCGCGGCGTCTCGATGCGCAGAGCCTCGGTGTCCAGGGTGGCGCTCGCGACGGGCTCCTTCGTTGCCGAAGCGATGCCCACGGCGCGGTCGCGACCCTCGGAGCCGGTGCGACGGCCCTCTTCGATCGACTCGGCCACGACGCGCGTGAACAGCGAGATCGAGCGGATCGCGTCGTCGTTGCCCGGGATCGGGTAGCGCACGAGCGTGGGGTCGCAGTTGGTGTCGACGATGCCGATGACCGGGATGCCCAGCTTGTTGGCCTCGCGCACGGCGGTCTCTTCCTCGGCCGTGTCCACCACGAAGACGGCGTCGGGCAGCTTCCGCATCTTGCGGATGCCGCCGAGGTTCGTGTTCAGCTTCTCGTACTGCCGGCTGAAGTCGAGCTGTTCCTTCTTGGAGAAGTTCTCCATGCGGCCGTCGCGCATCATGGCCTCGATCTCCTCGAGCTTCTGCACGCTCTTGTAGATCGTCTGCCAGTTGGTGAGCATGCCGCCGAGCCAGCGCTCGGTCACATAGGGCATGTCGACGCGGTCGGCCATGTCGCGGATGGCAATCTTGGCCTGCTTCTTGGTGCCGACGAACAGCACAGTGCCGCCCTTGGCGCCGACGACGTGCAGGAAGTCGATCGCCTGGTTCAGGGCACGCAGGGTACGCTGCAGATCGATGATGTAGATGCCGCCCCGGGCGATGAAGATGTAGGGCTTCATCTTGGGGTTCCACTTGCGGGTCTGGTGACCGAAATGGACACCCGCTTCCAGCAGGTCCCTCAGTCCGACGTTGGCCATGATTGCCTCCCGACAGTACAGGGTTGTTCCTCCCCGGCTTTCAACGGTACGGGGCAAGCACCGCGGGCTCTTGCCCTGGGTGCCACCGGCCCCGTTCCTCCGGCCGGGTGTGTGATGCGATCCGGCGGTCCGCAACGAGGCGGCCGCCGGATCGTTTGTTCCAGCGCCTGACACGGTCCGACCCCGGAAGGCCGGGAACCGCCTCTAGCGCTTGGAGAACTGGAAGCGCTTGCGGGCGCCCGGCTGGCCGTACTTCTTGCGCTCGACCATGCGGGAGTCGCGCGTCAGATAGCCGCCCCGGCGCATCGGCGAACGGTAGTCCTCGTTGGCCACGACCAGCGCCCGGGCCAGACCGTGGCGCAGCGCGCCGGCCTGGCCGCTGATGCCGCCGCCCTTGACGGTGCACCAGACGTCGAAGTCGTTCTGGAGGCCGAGGGTCACCAGCGGGCGCAGCGCCTGCTCGCGGACCGCTTCGCCGAAGTACTCTTCCACGGCGCGGTCATTGACCAGCACCTTGCCGCTGCCCTGCGTCAGCCACACCCGGGCCACGGCGGTCTTGCGGCGGCCAGTGGCGTAATACCGTTCTTCCAACTCGCGCTCCTTGTCATGACGTTGCGGCAGGCGCGCCCCGCCGCGTTTCACTGCTGTCGGCAGATCACGTCTGCCGTCGGGAAACCGGTCGACCCCGTATTAGAGCGACACGATCTTCGGATGCTGCGCCGTGTGCGGATGGCTCTCGCCCGCGTACACACGCAGGTGCGTCAACTGCGCCTTCCCGAGCTTGGTCTTGGGCAGCATGCCCTTGACCGCGCGCATGATGACCTCTTCCGGCCGCCCGGCCGCCACCAGCTTGCTGACCGGCGTGAAACGCTGGCCGCTGGAGTAACCGGTGTGGTGGATGTAGATCTTCTTCTCCGCCTTGAGCCCCGTGAGCTTGACGTGGGAGGCGTTCAGGACAATGACGTTGTCCCCCATGTCCAGGTTGGGGGTGAAGGTGGGCTTGTGCTTACCGCGCAGGAAGGTCGCGACCTGCGTCGACAGACGGCCCAGCGGCACGTCCTTGGCGTCGACCACGAGCCAGTCCTTGGCGATTTCGCCCGCTTTCATGCTGTAGGTCTTCACGAGGCTAACTCCTCAACTGGTCCTTTGCGGACCGGTGCGCGCACGGGTCCCGCCCAGGGAAACACCCGCCGCGCACGCGTCGACGCTCTCGCGTCTCCCGTGTCGGCGGACCGCGTAAACTGTTGCCTTGCAAGCAGAAAGGCGTTACCCGGGCTACCGCCGGAACACCTTCTGGACCGAAATCGATAGGGAAATCCGGTCGCTGCAGACTGGCTAACTTAGCATCCGGCAAAGAACCTGTCAAGGCAGGCCGGCCCGGCGGGCGCCCGAAGACACTCCCCCGCGCGCGGCCGGGACGGTCCCGGGACGCCCCTGACTCAGCCCTGCCGGAAAACCGCCAGACTCTGCTCGAAGGGCGGCCGCAGCACGCCCTGCTCGGTGATGAAGGCCGTCACCAGTTCGCCCGGCGTGACGTCGAAGGCCGGATTCCAGGCCAGGACCCCGGGCGGAGTGGTCCGCCGGTCCGCGAACGTGTGCACCTCGTCGGGGCTGCGCTGCTCGATGACGATGCCGCCGCCCCCGTCCGTGGCCAGGTCGAACGTCGATCCGGGTGCCGCGACATAGAACGGCACGTCGTGCCGGTCGGCCAGCACCGCCAGGGGATAGGTCCCCACCTTGTTCGCGGTGTCCCCATTGGCGGCGATGCGGTCGGCGCCCGTGATCACGGCGTCGATCTCGCCCCGCCTCAGCAGCGAGCCGGCCGCGCCGTCACAGAGCACCGTCACTTCGAAGCCCTGGTCGGCCAGTTCCCAGGCCGTCAGCCGGGCGCCCTGCAGCAGCGGCCGCGTTTCATCGGCGAAGACCCGGACGGCCTTGCCCGCCTCGCGCGCCGCGTAGATCACGCCCAGGGCCGTGCCGTAGCCGCCGGTCGCCAGTCCGCCCGCGTTGCAATGGGTCAGCACCGTGGCGCACTCCGGCAGCAGCGCCGCCCCGGCGGCTCCCAGTTTCCGGCACATGGCGATGTCCTCGGCCGCCACCGCGCGCGCTTCGGCCAGCAGTCCGGCGGCCAGATCCGCGGCGCCGGCGCCACCGAGCGCCAACCCGGCGGCAACACCCGCGACACGGTTCAGGGCCCAGAAAAGATTGACCGCGGTCGGCCGCGTAGCCGCGAGCTCGCGGCTGGCGCTTTCGATCGCCGCCAGGGCCGCCGGCGTCTCCAGGCGGCCCTCGGCCGCCCGGTGCGCCGCCAGGGCCAGCCCGTAGGCGGCGGCCACGCCGATCGCCGGCGCCCCGCGCACGGCCAGCCGGCGGATGGCCCCGCACAATGCGGGCACGTCACGGCATTCGAGAAACTCCGTCCGCGACGGCAGCAGTGTCTGGTCCAGGATGACCACCCGGCCCTCGCGCCATTCGACCACCGGGAACGGGAACGGAAGCGCGCTCATGACATCCCTCCGGACGGCCCGCCCAGGACCTGCCCGAGCAACTGCCCGAGCCGGGCCAGCGGCAGCCCCATCACGTTGAAGTAGCAGCCTTCGACCCGGCGCACCATCATCGCGCCGTAGCCTTGGATCCCGTAGGCCCCGGCCTTGTCCATCGGTTCGCCGGTGGCGATGTAGCGCTCGATCGCGGCCGCCGACAACGGCAGGAACTCCACGTCCGTGCTCTCGGCCACGGCCAGATCGATCGCCCCCTGCCCGTTCGGACTCCCGGGGCCGGGGCCCGTCGAACAGAGCGCGATCGCCGTGATCACCGTGTGCCGGCGCCCGGACAGCCTCGCCAGGAGCAGCGCCGCGTCGGCCCGGTCACGCGGCTTTTCGAGCACGTCGCCGTCCACCACCACGATGGTGTCGGCTCCCAGCACCAGGTGGCCGGGACGCCGCGCCGCCACGTCGGCCGCCTTGGCGCGCGCCAGGGCCAGCGCGTAGGGCGCGGGGCCGGTGCCGGCGGCGATCAGCCGGGCCGACAGCGCCGCCTCGACGTCGCCGGGCGGTTCGATCGCGTACGGCAGTCCAGCCAGTTGCAGCAGTTCCGCCCGACGCGGCGACTGCGAAGCCAGCAGCAGCGTCCGGTCCGCGGGCCAGGCCACGAACGGGCTCAGGTGCGTCGCCTGGTTCACCGGTCTTCCCCGTTCGCCTCGCCGGCCTGCACGCGCGTCGCTTCGCGGTCGATGATCAGCGTCACCGGCCCTTCGTTGGTCAGTTCCAGGCGCATCATGGCGCCGAATTCGCCTTCGCTCACGGCCGGCCACTGCCGCCGCAGAAGGCCGCTGAAGCGATCGTACAGATCCAGCGCCTGCGCCGGCGGCGCCGAACCCGAGAAGCCCGGCCGATGCCCCTTGCCGCACTCGCCGTACAGCGTGAACTGGCTGACCAGCAGGATTTCCCCGCCGACTTCGCGCAGCGAAAGGTTCATCTTGCCTTCACTGTCCTCGAAGATCCGCAGTGCCGGCAGCTTGTGCGCCATCCACTCCAGTTCGCGATCGGTGTCGCCCGGCGCGAACGCGGCGAGCACCACCAGACCCCGCTCGATGGCACCGAGTTGGCGCCCGTCGACGGTCACCCGCGCCGGCCCGCTCCGCTGGATCACGCAGCGCATGGTATCCCCCGCGCGTCGGGCATCCGGGTCTCAGGCATGTCCGCCGCCCCCGAGCTGGTATCGTTCCACGCCCTGCACGCCGGGAATCTTCAACACCGATTTGAGGATCTTCTCGAGGTTGTTCAGGTTGCGCACCTCGACCACCAGCGTCACGCGCGCCAGGTCGTCCTCGGAAGAGAATTCGCCGCTGGCGATGTTGGTGTTGGTCAGGCTCAACGCGTTGCTGATGTCCTTCAGCAGGTTGTTCCGGTCGTTCGCGGTGATGATGAACTTGACCATGAAGGTCTGGTCCGGCGCGGTGTCCCACACGACGTCGATCAGACGGTCGGCGCTCAGGTTCGGGTCGTTCAGGTTCGTGCAGCCGGCGCGGTGCACCGACACACCGCGGCCGCGCGTGATCACGCCGACGATGCTGTCGCCGGGGATCGGCTGGCAGCACCGTGCGTAGCTGACCATCAGGTTGTCGACGCCGGCCACGCGAACACCGGTGGTCGAGCGGCGGCGCAGGGTGTCGACCAGGTCGCGCCCCCTGTGCAGCACCTTCTCGGCGGCCGACTCCTGCCGCGGCGTCACCCGCGCCGACACCTTGCCCGGCGTCACCTCGCCGTTACCGACGGCCGCCAGCAGCTTGTCCAGCTCGCTGTAGCCCATCTGCTGCGACACTTCGACCAGGTCGTCGACCTTCAGGTTGACCTTGGCCCGCCGCAGTTCGCGCTCCATGATCTCGCGACCCAGATGAACGCTCTCGTCGAACTGCGACGACTTCAGCCAGCGCCGCAAATGGTGCTTGGCGCGGCTGGTCTTGACCACTTCCAGCCAGCTGGCGCTGGGCGACGGCGTCTTGCTGGTGAGGATCTCGACCGTATCGCCGTTCTGCAGCTCATGGCGCAGCGTCACGATGCGGCCGTTCACCTTGGCCCCGACGCAGCGGAAGCCGACCTCCGAGTGGATGCGGAAGGCGAAGTCCAGGGGATTGGCGCCGCGCGGCATCTGGAAGACGTCGCCGCCGGGGCTCAGGACGAAGACCTCGTCGCGGAAGAAGTCGACCTTCATGTTCTCCATGAATTCGCGCGGGTCGTCGACATCCTCTTCCCACACCATGAGCTGGCGCAGCCACTTCACCATGTCGGCCAGGTCGGCGCGGTCGGCGCCGCCGCCTTCCTTGTAGCGCCAGTGCGCGGCGATGCCCAGTTCGGCCCGCTCGTGCATCTCCTCGGTGCGGATCTGCACCTCGATGTACTTGCCGCCGGGCACGCGCACGGTCGAATGGATGCTCTGGTAGCCGTTCGGCTTGGGCGTGGCGATGTAATCCTTGATGCGGTCCGAAAGAGGCGGATAGGCGCTGTGCAGCACGCCCAGCGCGTGGTAGCAGTCCGCCTTGGTGCCCACGACCACGCGCAGCGCCAGCTGGTCGAACACGCGGTCCAGCCCGATGTCCTGCGCCTTCATCTTCCGGTAGATCGAATAGAAGTGTTTGGCGCGGCCGCTGATCTGGCAGGGAACGCCGGCCTCGGACAGCGAGCTGCGCAGCGGCTCCACGATCTTCTCGATCAGGCGTTCGCGCTCGGCCCGCGTCTGGTGGATACCCGCCTCGACTTCGAAATAGCGCTCCGGCAGCAGCACCTTGAAGGCCAGGTCCTCCAGCTCCCACTTGATCTTGGCGATGCCGAAGCGGTTGGCCAGCTGCGCGTAGACATCCATGGTCTCCTGCGCGATGTCGATCTGGCGATCCGGAGGCAGGAACGAGATGGTGCGCATGTTGTGCAGGCGATCGGCGAGCTTGATCAGCACCGTGCGCGGATCCTGCGCGATGGCCAGCACCAGTTTGCGGTAGGTCTCCGCCTTGCGGGCCTCGGGGCTCACGGCGCGGATGCCGCTGATCTTGGTGACGCCGTCGACCATGTGGGCGACGTCCTTGCCGAACCGCTGGCGGATGTCGTCCAGCTCGTACTCGGTGTCCTCGACCACGTCGTGGACCATGGCGGCGATCAGCGTGTCCACATCCAGCCGCAGGTCGGCCAGGATGCTCGCCACCGTCATCGCGTGCACGAAGTAGGGCTGTCCGCTCCGCCGCAGTTGTCCCTCGTGGGCCGCCATCGCGAAGCGGAAGCCGAACCAGAGCTTCTCCTCGTCGGCCTGGGGATTGTAGGCCTGAACGCGCGCCCACAGATCCTCCATCATGGCCTGCAGGTCGACGGCTTTGGATTCGGCCGGGCTGCTCATGTCGATCCGGCCGGCCGCATGTCGACCAGCAGCTGCTGCACCGGGTCGTAGGCGCCGCCGCGCGGGCGGAATGTGCTGCGCGTCAGCTGGAACAGGATGTCCCAGTCGCGATCCTGCCAGCCCGCACCGTGGCCGCCGTTGCCCGGCAGGGTGCCGTCGCCGCGGCGACGCCAGGCCTCGCCGCAGCCGAAGGCCAGGAATTCGCGCGCCAGCGCCGGCTCGCCGTTGCCGTTGGCGTGTGACGGACCGCGGAACCGGAAACGCAGATGCAGGCCGCCGCTGAGAGCCGTGGGCGGCTGGTGCAGGCGCAGGCCGCGGCAGCGGAAGACGGGCTTGCGGTTGCCGGAGCCGAACGGCTCCAGGTTCTCCAGGTCCTGCACCAGCGCGGCGATGTCGCGCATGCTCATGTGGTTGAGGTCCAGGTCCAGGTCGTAGGCCTCGGGCACCGGGCCCGACTGCGGCTGCTGGCGCAGTGCGGCCAGGAAGGCCTCGCGGAAGGCGTCGATGTCGCGCGCGCGGAGCGTCATGCCCGCGGCCTGCGCGTGACCGCCGTGCCGCACCAGCACGTGGGCGCAGCGGTCCAGCACCACCTTCACGTCGATGTCCGGGACGCTGCGCGCGGAGCCGCGCGCCTCGTCACCCTCGATGGAGATCAGGACGACCGGCAGCTGGTGCTGCTCGACCAGCCGCGCGGCGCCGATCCCGATGATCCCCTTGTGCCACTCCGACGAGGCGAGCACCAGACCGGGATCCCCGCGTCGCACGTACGGCAGCGCGGCGGCGATGGCCTCGTCCTTCAGCCGCGCGTCCTGTTCCTTGCGCCGGCTGTTGGTGCGGTCGGCCTCTTCGGCCAGCGTTTTCGCCACATCCGCGTCGTGCGTCAGCAGCAGTTCCAGCGCCGACATCACGCGGCCGATGCGCCCGCAGGCATTGATGCGCGGCGCCAGCTGGTAGGCGAAGTCGCCGGTCGTCACGGGGAATCCGCGGTCCAGCCCCGCGACCGACAGCAGCGCCGCGAGGCCCGGACGGATCGCCGAGCGGTCGTTGAACCGCTCCAGCCCCTTCTTGACCAGGATGCGGTTCTCGCCGACCAGCGCCATCTGGTCGGCGACCAGTCCCATCGCCACCAGGTCGAGGACCGAATTCAGGAAATCGTCCGGCAGGCTGGCCGGATCGACCTGACGCAGAGCCTGCGCCAGCTTGAAAGCCACCGCCACGCCGCACAGTTCGGGATTCGGATAGGTGGCGCCGTCCCGCCGCGGATTGACCAGCGCGGTGGCCCGCGGCCGTTCCTCGAAGATGTGGTGGTCCAGCACGACGACGTCCATGCCCAGGTCACGGGCCAGCGCGATCTCGGTCAGCGCGGCCGAACCGGTGTCCACCGTCAGCAGCAGGGTCACGCCGCCGTCGGCCCACTCGCGGACCATCCGCCCCGCCACGCCGTAGCCGTCGGTCGCGCGGTCGGGGATGAAGGCCGGCTCGCAGCGCACCCGGGACCCGTCGACGGTCAGCGCACTGAGGGTCTCGAACAGCAGGGCGCTGCCGGTGATGCCGTCCACGTCGAAATCGCCATGCACGGCCACGCGCTCGCCGTCACGGGCGGCCTGCCGCACGCGCTCGACGGCGCCGTCCATCTCGGTCAGTTCGAAGGGATCGTGGAGCTGGTCCAGCGAAGGGTAGAAGAACCCTTCGAGCTCGCTGGTGCCGGTCACACCCCGGGCTGCCAGCACGCGCAGCAGGCAGTCCGAGACAGGCACGTCGAGCGGCACCTTGCGGCGCATGGCGGCCAGCACGGACTCGTCGACAGGCACACCGCGGCGCCACGGCCGTCCGGTGAACATGCCGACAGGCTGCGCCTGCTCAAGGGATTCATCCTGAGGATCACCCACGCCTGCTCGCTTCCCGTGCGGCTGCAAGTCGACAGCCGTCCCTGACCCGTCGCACGCGGCGGCGGGTCGTGGCGTTCAGACGTGAGAAGCCGGTCATAAGCCGAGTTTTGTTACCGCGTGGTCCCTGCGGATCCCACGGCGGCAGTCATGTATCTAGGACCGCCGTTACCGACGGCCTCCAGCGACCTACCCGGGAGTGCTAACGAGACGAGCCGCCTCATCCTCCCCTATTTGGTCTTGCTCCGGGTGGGGTTTGCCGTGCCACTTCCGTCGCCGGAAGTGCGGTGAGCTCTTACCTCGCCGTTTCACCCTTACCACCGCTTGCGCGATGGCGGTTTATTTTCTGTGGCACTTTCCGTGGGATCACTCCCCCTGGCCGTTAGCCAGCACCCTGCCCTGCGGAGCTCGGACTTTCCTCGGACCTCCCGTATCACAGGATTCGGAAGGCACGCGACTGCCTCCCCGGCTTCTCACGCCGGTCAAGATAGCGCGCCAAAGCGGAGTTGTCACCGGGGTTTTCGGCGGCAGGGCGTTCGGGACCCGTTCAGGCGTCCAGGGCGAGGTTCGCCAGCGCATCGGCGTGGGCGTTCTGTTCGCGGCGCACATGCGTGACCTGGAATTCGGCCATCCCGCGGCTGATGAACACCACCTGCTGGTACAAAGGGCGCAGTTCCGGGCTCTTCACCCGATAGATGCCCAGCAACTGCTTAACAATGAGTTCGCTATCCATTTTCAAATGAACGCGTCTGGCGCCCCAGCGCTGGCAGATCTCCAGCGCCGTGACCACGGCCCTGTATTCGGCCACGTTGTTGGTGGCGCGGCCGATCGCCTCGTGGTGTTCGGCCAGATCCTCGCCACCCTTGCGGCGAAACGGAGTTGTCACCGGGGTTCTCGGCGACCGGGCGCGCCGGAGCGGGCTCAGCCGTCCAGGGCGCGGTTGGCCAACGCGTC
>JFJP01027063.1_pt1 | contig 24144 bp, 17 predicted proteins | sample 431651 | NCBI WGS metagenome assembly JFJP01 (sample SAMN02602958, study PRJNA72255) | Microbial mat metagenome, whole genome shotgun sequencing project. | biome: fresh water; feature: sink hole; material: water; isolation source: purple microbial (photo- and chemosynthetic) mats found in...
CAAATTATTTTTTTAAAAAATGTATTTAGACCAACAACATTTATTAAGACTTACGAACTCGAATTCAACCTTTAGTGATAAAAACAATTCTAAAACTCCAAAATCTTCTTTTGCAACCTGCCAACAAGAAAATCATGATAAATCCTTAGAAAGAAACGATAATGATAATGCGAGCCTATCTCTAACAATTTTTAATGAAAATATCCAAGACAAAATGTTGACAAATTATGTGAAGCTTCTTTTGATTTTTAATTTTATTCCCTTGATTGGATTTTGTGTTTCGATCATATATTATCGCTGGTATATTGTTTCTTTCGGAAATGATCATTTCTGGATAAATTTATTATATGTATATGATCAACAAAATAATGAAATTTATCGCATTGCATATTTTAAGGAAGTTGTTTGTTGGGTGTATTTGCAAAAAAACCAAATAATGAATTGTGAAATTTTTAATATTTTTCATATTACTGGAGGAATCACGTTTTTCTTTATGGCCATTGCTTCTGTTATGCATATTTTCCATATTGGTCAATTGATTATTATTTTATTAAAGAAATACCAACTTTTACAATTGGGGTTTTGCATTAAATTGAAAACTTTACAAGTTTCAGTCTTCATTCTATATATAGGAGGAATATTCATTTGGGTCTTTTTTATTCTTTTGTCACAAAAAACTGTAAAAAATTATGGTGCTTCTTTTTATATAGCGTTGGTTTCAGCAATGCTTCACACTGCAGCGTTTTGTTACTTTGTCAGATTGAAAAAAGTTTTGAAGGAAAGAAAAATGATTAATAATCTTTTGAATCCCGATTCTTTGTTAAATAGGAATTAAATGGGATAATTAGATTAAATTTAAAGTATATTATAAAAATTCTTTGCATTTTTATGTTTTTTCATGTGTTTGTATTTTTTATTATCATTTTAATAATTTTTTTTCCTGGGTAATGTATCCATCATCGCAGTCTCAAACACTTTTTTTTCTGCTCCGACTCTTAAAAGGAAATTTCCAAGGAGATATAAAGGTATTAGCAAACTTAAATATTTCACCCAAGCAAATTTTAAAATCTCAAGCATAGGCTGAATGTAATAAATCTGTTGTTTGATGACCTTAAAATTAAATGTAATTTCAATTATTTCATAATTGTTCTCTGATAAAAAAGAGCCTGTTCCTGGATAAATAATTTTTTCATACTGAGCAATCACACTTTCTTTGTATAAAAATAAGATAAACATAAAATGAATGAAATACCATTTCTTTTGTTGTTGTTTTGGATCATTTGAAAAAGATTATAAGAATTAAAACTATTTATAGAAAAAAGACTTTGATTGTAAACAGTTCGATAATTATTTCTATTTTTAATTCTCATAAGATTTCATTTCAAAATTAAAAATTTACGATGTGTATAAAGGGGTTTTTTGATAAAGCGATAAATCTCCGAAAAAGTTTGCCTTTGAAACACCATTAATTGAATCCAAATGAAGATTAATCATACTTTGCATCTCGAATTTTATTAATGACTTTCTTTCAAATTTTTTTAATTTTCCATTAAAATTTAAAAATAAACATTCAATTTAGCTCCGACAAAGAAAAAAATATCAACTGTTTTGATATTTGAACTGTTTCCCACAAAACTTACTTTCCCACTGATAACATCTGTAATAGTATCGTTGTTCAAATCTTCTCCACCAAAATGAATATTCGGACTTAGTAATGTATTTTCAGAATTTTCCAAGAGTTCATAAATATTTGTATAAAAATATTGATCATTAGTAGTTGAAATGACATTAATGATTACGTTTTGTTTATATGAAATGTTTATTTGATCCTCAAATATTTTGATGTTTCTCCAAAATTCTGAAAAAGTTTTCATTTTTTATTCGATTTAAATCAAAGGTTTTTACCTGTTGTGTTAAAACTTAAAAAAAAAGGAACCAATGTTATGACGAGATAAATCATCACACAAAATATTGAACCAAAAGAAACAGGCTTTGAAAAATAATATTTTGTGTATTTCTCTGAAATCAAGTGAATCATCTTTTTTATTTTTTTTTATATTTGAAATTTTTTTCAAAAAATTAAAGTGTTTTTTAATTTTCAAATAATGAGCAAAAAATTAAAAAAACAATAAGTTAGATTCTAAATAAAGAAAAAACAGAATGAAATCTTTCCCTCTAAAAATTTTGAATGTTGCAGAAAAACCTTCTATCGCTAAAAAAATCACAGAATTTTTATCGTTGAATGCATATAATAGAGAAACAAGTCTTTCTAAATACAACCCAATTTTTTCTTTTTCCTACAAGTTTCCTTTCAGTGGTGAGGATCATAAAGCAACTTCCATGTGCTTTACTTCCGTGACTGGTCATTTAACCCAATTAAAATATTTAAATCCTAGCTCAAAAAAATGGAAGGAAATAAATTGTTTAGATTTATTTAAAGGTTCTTGTTTTTTTTTTTTAAACAAAATAAAATAATCTATCGTTTTTTACTAGCTCCTCTCTTAAAAGAAATTCCAAATGATAAAAAACCTTTGTTATGGAATCTCGAAAATCTATCCAAAAAATCAGATATGCTGATTTTATGGCTTGATTGTGATAGAGAGGGGGAAGCTATTGCTTATGAAATTATTGATATATGTCGAAAAGTCAACCCTGACATTAAAATCAAAAGGGCCATATTTTCAGTTGTAGATGGACAAGAAATTCAAAATGCAATAGAAAATCTGAAAGAGCCCAACAAAAACTTAGCGCTTGCTGTTGATCTTAGACAAGAATTGGATTTAAGAATAGGAAGCTCTTATACGGTGTTTCAAACGGTAACATTACAAGAAAAACACAATGATTTGAAATTTAGCTTAATGAGGTTTTTTTAAGAATTTTTCTTTTATTATTTTATTTTTTTATATAAAAGTTATGGTCCTTGTCAAATTCCAACGCTCGGCTTTGTTGTGCAGCGATATAAAGATAAATTGAACTTTAAATCACAAAAATTTTGGTTTTTGGAAGGTGTTTATGAAAGGTAATGAATATTTTTTTCCAGTCTCTCAATTCACAAAAATGATAAAATATTAGTGCAGTGTCCAAATCAATAACTTTGCATTGGAAAAAGGAAAAAAGCTTTTTTCAGAATGAAATTAAGAATATTTACAAAATTTTTAGTCAAAATCCACAAGGAAAAATCATCAATGTTGAGTAAAAAAATAATTTCAAAACATAATCTATAATCTTTAGATCACAGAACAGGAAAGAATCAAATATAAGCCATATCCTCTCAACACAATCAAAATGCAAAAAATCGCCAGTGATTTCCTTAATTTTCCATCAGATCAAACAATGAAAACAGCAGAACTATTATATAACAAAGGCTACATTTCCTATCCCAGAACTGAGACTAATTCCTTTAAAAAGTTTACAAATTTTACAAAATTGGTAGAAATCCATAAAGATCATGAATTATTAGGAGAATATGCAAATTCTATCCTAAATTCTAAAATCTACCCCCCAAGAGAAGGTGATAAAAATGATAATTCCCATCCTCCAATATATCCAGCCAAAGCGCTTCCAAAAGATCTTGATCAACTGATTACTAAAGAAGAAATTTTATTATATGAATTGATAGCCAGATGCTTTTTGGCTTCATGTTCAAGAGATGCCTATGCGACTGAAAAACAATTCGATGTCGAAATCGAAGGTGAACAATTCTATTTCAAGGACCTTCAAATAAAAGAACACAACTTTTTAAAGATTTACCCATATGACCAATGGCATGAAACTGCAAAAATTACTGAACCTTTTACGATTGGACAAATTTTAGAAAATCTTAAGCTTGCAATAAAAGAAGGCAAAACATTTCCTCCAAAACTGCTAAATGAATCTGAACTTATTGATTTAATGGATATAAATGGAATAGGGACTGATTCTACAATTCATGAACATATTAAGAAAATACAGGACAGGGAATATGCAATCAAAATACAGAACGAATTTCATCCATCAGCTCTTGGATTTTCATTAATAGAAACTTATCAACAAATGGGATTAGAGATTGCCAAACCTAATTTAAGGTCTATTATGGAAAAGGAATTCAAACTTGTTGCTGATGGAGTAGCTGAAAAGGATAAAATTTTGAAAAAGAGCTTATTGGAGTTTGAAGAAATTTATAAAAAATTAGAAGAAAAAAAAGCAAATTTTGGAGAGATTTTTTTGAAACAATTCAATGAAAATAATCTTAAGTTAAAAACCAAACCAAAATTTATAAAGAAAAAAAAATATTAAATTATTTTTACCTATCGTTTCGAATTTCAATAAAACACTTTTGAAAGTTGATTAATTTTCAAAAAAAAAAAACATATTCACTGAAAAAAATTTTAATCATTTAAAAATTTATTCAGAAGAAAATATTTTGAAAAAAAACCTGCTTTTTTTAGAAAGAAATGCCACCATTTTTTACAATAGGAAATTTTTTATTTTTATTTAATCCATAAGTTTGTTGAAAGTTTAGATTGATTTTAAAATTTAAATTAATTTTGTAAAGAAATAAACAAAAAATGATTTGTTATCGTTATCATCTTTATTTCTTTTTGAATTCTTCCTGAACTCCCTCGACATCCATCAACATAGCAACTCCAGCCAAAATCCATTTTCTGGGAATATGACGTGTTTTTAATTGAGCGGTGAAAACATAGGTATTTCCTCTGTCTTCAGTTTTATAGCATGGACATTGATATATAGATTTATCTTCTTTTCCCTCTTTTAGCTCTTTTGGCAGCGGCAAAGCTTTGCAATAAATAACCGGCATAACAAAGAACATTTCTTTTGGTCTCGATTCATCTAATTGTGAGATTTGATAATCCCATCTAGCTCCTTCAAGAATGAAACCAAACACATAAGCTCCATCTTTAGCAGCTGCTTCAGTTTCCTCTATTGTTTTTTTAGTTATTTCTGTGGCTATATATAATCCGTTTAATTCTTGTTGTGTTTTTCTTCCAATGATTTGTTTGATAGCTGTCAAGAAAGATTGTGGATTGAAAAGTCTTGAAATCATCACAACTTTGGGGATATTTAAAGGGTCATCTCTGAATAAGTTGAGTTGATCAATTCGTTTGAACAAATTCTCCAGCCAATTTTGCAAACCTCTTTTTGAAGGATAAGCTAATATCGTCCATTGTGTAGGAACTCTATTTAAGCTGATTGCATCGATAATACTCTCCATTTTTTCAGAAATTGTCAGCAATCCTTTGAATCCTTGATCAATTTCTTCCAGTGTTCTAATAAAAGAAATAAATAAATATTATAGGAAAATTTATGTTTACCTTATGATTTCGGAAAGCAAATTGTTCATATACTCTATTTCTTGCAAGAAAACATTTTGGAATGGACCTTTATTGTCAGCATCTATTCTTGTCTTGACATCATCAAGATTGAAAACGCAACTCTTCAAGCTTTTATTCTCAAATAAGTTAATGATCAGCTCAGCAGCGATCTCGTTTTTGGTTTTCAACAAAGCATTATCACCTTCAGAAGCAGCATCTCTTGGTTGCACTTCAATCAATGTGTTAAATAATAATTGACATTGAGCAGTTCTGAACCCGATTTCAGCATTTGGATGCAAACCATAAGCAAGAGGTGTTTCCTGAACCAATGAAAGCTCTATATGCTCTAAATATTTATCATAAGTGCTTGGGGATGGCACTCTAAATGAGATGTTTTTGCCTTCAATGAAAGGGAATAATTCCAATTCATCAAACAAATTTTCAGTCATTATTTGATCAAGATAAGCTTTGCATAATTTTCTATCCCAATCATCAACAATATGTCCACCATACATGATTTCACCAAAAATGTAAACCAAATCTTCAAAAGGCACTTTTCCTCCTTGATTCGATTCAATGTATTTATTCAAAACATAATATGAATCTCTCAAATCTCCGATGTTGAAAGGATATAAGATATTCCATCCTTTAGGACCAAACCTTCTTCTTTCAATCACTGTTGAATGGAAGAAACAAAGCGCAAACAAAATCGATTTAACTTTAGGATCTTTATCCTCAATCTCTCCAGGACTAAAGTATTTCCAAGCTCTTTTCATATTATCTTTCAATCCAGCTGGTGGTTCACTTGTTAGCTTAATTGATCTATCTAATATACCAATAGGCACTCCTGTTGAAGGCTCAGCTGAGAGGAAAAGCCTGAATTTAGTTGAACCACCTCCTGATTCTGATGAAAAACTATCTAACAATTTTTCTAACTCCATCAGCCATTTTGGCATTAAATGAATATTTTGAAGCATTACCCAATGACCTTCTTTATAACCGTCCTTGATTCTTCTTTCACTGATTTCGTCTTGTCCTTGACCAAGAGCCAAATAGAAAAAGCTTTTATTGGTTTCTAATTTGTTTAATTTGGCTAATTTTTCAACTTCCTTGACTGGGTCTGATCCAGGAGATAAAATAAAAAAAATCGGTGTTGTGACATCGGAATCTTCTACAGCGGAGCTCAAAATCTCACTGATGGATAATTTTGAATCCATTTCGACAAATGCATCACCATTGGGAAGAGCTCCTCGAATAAATGCAGTTAACGCTGAAGTGATACGATCAGGTCTCAAACATCTCAAAACCAATAATTTTTGGAACGGCATTTGATCTAATTTCTTCCAATCTAAAGGTAATTTTTGTGATTCAGGCGCTAATTCATTATACCAATCCTTAAAACGCAAAGGCGCATCTTTCTCCATGTTGTGTGCGAATAATTTGAATTCTTCTAATTGAATAAGGCCTTGAATGGAATCCCAAGCTGTTGAAGGCAACCATTCCAATGGATTTTCATTGCCTGGTTTTCCAATGCATTTGATCAAGAAATCCATTTGGGCAAGTTCATAAGGAATATCAATAACTTTCTTTTGCATTAATCTGAAAGTGATAAGAGTCAAGAAAATCAGCTTATGTCTTTCAAATAGGCCTCGAGAAACCCATTGATAAATAGTGATTCTTATCATTTTTCTCAATTCTTCGACTCTTGTTTCATCTTGAGTGGGGGTTCTTTCAATAGAGATTTGGAAGAAGGTGTAAAAGGATTCTAACGAATATTGATACATATGATCGATTATATTAAGTGAAATGCATAAGAAATAAAGCATAGCTCCTTCTGAAGCAACTGGACGATAAATTTCTCTGGATTTATTGATTTCGACTTCTGTCACCTTAGCCAATTGTGTTTTTTGATTAATTTCAATAACTGTCTTTTTGGTATTATCCAAATTTTCAATAAGTTCTTTATTTTCTAAGATAGTTGCTGAATCAGCCAAAGAAAGTGAATTCAACAAAGACTCTTCCAATTTATCTAATTGCATTTTGAATTCATTTTGCGTTTTCACGAGCTCTTGCTTCTGTAGTTCCAGATCATTTTTCTCTCTATTCACCACAAAGGCCAACAATTGCTCTTCTAACCCTGATTCTGTCACAATGAAATTGATCAAAGAACATTGAGCATGAAGTTCTGGTCTGAAATGAGGATTAAAAATCTTTGTCATTAGGAAAAGTTTGAATTTTGGGTCATAATCGATAGGATCTCCTCCCAATTCCAGAAGATAATTGTTCCCTTTCTTGGTAATTGATCGTGATAATAAAGGCTCAAGTGTAGCATCAATTTCTTCTTGTACTCCTTCTATCAAGACAAATTTTCCCAATTGAATTGCAGTCACCAACATCTGCAACCATTTGCTTTGGTTCATTGAAATCACTTGCAAATTCTCTCCACAATAACCTCTAATCCAAACAGAACCCTGCAATTGAGGATCAATCAACAAAGGCCATCTGGCGCATGAAGTAATAATTGCTGCGTTTTCTAATGACATAAAATCTGCTGGCAATCCTTGATTTTTCCATTGTGCCATTCTCGCTTCAGTTGTCAATATTTTTAACGGAGTTATTCCTTCAGTAATTGGGATTTTTTTATCTTTAATATCTGGAAGCCATTTTTTCTCCCATAGCTCCTGTCTGAATTTTGAAGTAAAAGCTCCAATATAACTCACAAAAGCTGAAGCCAAAAGCACATCTCCTATGATTGAAAGTGTATTTTCTCTTAAAACAATAACATTTTCTCCCCAACGTTTATTTTCTCCTGCAAGACCAACCACTAATTTTTCAGCTGCTTGCAGTTTGGCTTGACATAAATTGGCATCAGCTTCGACTCTTTGCTTTTCTCTTTCAGCTTCTTCTAATTGTCTCTTTAAAGCAGAAACCTTTTCGTTGATTTGACGAACGACTTCTTTAACTGCTGCCAAGACCTTCTTTTTCTCATCTAATTCTTCTGTTGCTTTATTCTTGTCATCCACTAAAGGTTTCACTTTCTTGAAGATTTTATTGAATATTAAGATATTCACGAGCCACGTGCATAGATACATTGCAGCTTGGGATTGTTTAGTCATGAATTCAATGGTAAATTGACCTTGTGAATCATCAACCACTTTATTCACATTATCCAAAATAGCATCTTCTATATCTTCTCCTTTGAAATGTTTGATCATGTCTACGAATTTAATGGGATTCTGCATATAAACTTGAGCTTTTTTCCATATTTTCTCATCTGCATCATTGAGATTGACCTTTTCTCCAAGCAAGACCATAGTGGCTTTGGCTACAATAACCACCATTTGTGGTGGGTTTGTAAGAGATTTCATTTCAGTAATGATCTTTTTATTGAGACAATCAACTGCAGCTTCTGCTTTCTTCAGAGCAGGAAGAGCTTCTTCTAGAGCGATTTCTGTCTTCTTTTTTAAGAATTCTGCTGCCTCAGTTGCGACATTGGTCTTCTCTTCTTCTTCATTAGCTTTAGCTTGTTCTCCTTCTGCTATTAAGCTTTCATCGCCGACTTTTTTAATCAAAACATCAGTTTCTTGTGAACGTTTTTGCACTTCAATCATTTTAATTTTCAAATCTTGTTCCAAAAATTCGACTTTATTTTTGGTTTCTGCAAGAATTTTCAACCCTCTCTCATAATTTGAGATCAATTGATTGATATTGTCTCTTTTATCAGATAACACCTTTTTATAGAAACTGATCAATTCCAAGAAAGATTTAGGAGTTGTATAATTGAAACGTCTTTCCACCTTTAAGAAACGAATATTGGCTTCGTCAATCGTTGTGTGCACTTCTGCCATATTTAAAGCAATTGAAGTAAGCATTTCCTTTGAAGGCAATTCAACTTCGCTGATAAAACGATTTGCCACATCAATCAAAGCTGATTTCGGCCATTTGTGGAACCAATCAATGCATGTTGAATTGATCAACCCTGGGAATTTTCTCGATTTTATACGGAAATTCTCACCAACAGGACTAAAACATAAAACAATATGTAATGATCTTTTCATTTTATCTAAGAAATATTGGCTTAAAGTTTCCAAAGAATCCTGAACCCCATTAGCTTTTGCTTCATTTCGAAGGCCTTGAATCAAAGCATCTGATTCTTCTTTGGGGAACAAATCACTTATCCATCCAGAAGACAACATATCATTTATATAGATCAAAAACGCTTCATCTTTGATCTGGGAATCAGTAATCATAAAGACTCTTGGACTTGCTCCAGGTTTCGATAATTTTTTATAGACTTCTTGAAGGAAATTTCGAAGGTCATTAACACCAAATGATTGATTAACGACTAATTGGTCTACTTCATATCCTAGAATAAAAGTAGACAATTTTGAAAGACTTTGTTTTCCTGAACCACCAACTCCCACCAAAAGTGCATTACCTCCAGGAATATTCAAGATTCTAACCACTCTGCAAACATGTTCCATAGCCTGAAGGAACAAAACAAGATTCATTTGAGGTTTGATTTCATTATATTCATCTAATTTTTCCTCTAAAACCTTCTTTAATTCTGCTGCATCTTTTATTGGAAGATAAGTTGGTTCTTGACCATGATGGATTGAGATAAAAGAAGTGAAGATGTTAGTTTCATCAGTAATGAAGTCAACACTCTCTTCACCAAGGTTTTTTACTAATGCTTCTTTTAGATAATCCCTAAAGACTTTAATATCTTCATCAAACACCATTCGATCTTCAAACACTCTTTTGCATTCATGAATCCAAAGTTTTGTTAATGTTTGAGGATTTTTGTTGTATCCATTTGGAGTTGACAACATACATCCTTCTGTGATTTTAGCTAATTCTCTCAGATTGAATTGATAATGGAATTTTACAGCAGAAGGTGAAAATCTTGTATCTCTCAGAATTTTGTTAAAGAGTAATATTGAAGCATCTATCACTTTATCAGTCATTTTGAAAACTTTATCTTCAAAAGTGCTCAAATAACCTCCTAAAATGCTCCCATAGATGGTTTTAATGGTGTCTTGTGAAGGAGTGTACATCGTAAACATGCTGAAATGTCTTTGAAGCCGAAGATCTACGGTGAAGGACCCTGCTTTTGGATTTAAAGCTGCCATAAAAAGCAGATCTTGCAAATATTTCTTTTCTTCAAGTTGTTCTCTATTGAAAATAGATGCATAATCAAGGATTTGTCTCAATAAAGCTATTGGAGATTGAGTACCATATTTATCAACATAAGGCATATTTAAATCATCAATGAAATAAACCAAAATTTTATTCGTGGCAGACCCATAAGTTTTACCAGATTTTTTCTCAATCATGGTTTCAATATTCCTTTGTAAAGCTTTGGAATCAGTGAAACTGTTGAAATTCATGGTTCGATGCGTGATTTTATCTGCTTTAGTAGCTGCAAGGTAATCCCTAATAACTGCTGTTTTTCCAGTTCCTGCACTTCCAACAAAGAGAACAGGCTTTAATTGCGCAACATGCACATCAAGCAAAAATCTTAGTCTTGTAGTATGCAAAGTTGACACATAGATTTTATTAAAACCTTGATCCTCATTTGGAACATAAGTAGGCACCTTCGTAGTCCATGAAATCCATGCGTTTTTAGAAGCATCAAAGTAATAATCAAACGCAAGACCTCCTTCAGGGAATTTAACTTTAGAAGAAGCTCTCCATATGCTATTAAACTCTTTCTGATCTTTTTCATCATCTTGACCACCTCCTATGCTCCCTCCGATTGCCCACATACCAGCAAAAACGAACAAAGCTTCATAAGCAGTTTTTTGATCTTCTTCTTTCAGTTTGCTAACAGCTTCACCATGTTCTTTGAGAAGAGAGTCAAGAATAGCACAAATAGTCATAACCATCGCGATATCCACAACTGGAGCAATATGTTTCACTCGATGAATTTCTTGATTTTGTTCAATATAAGTTTGGAAACATCTATAAAACACACTTTTGCAAACATCATCAATGTGAGGTGGTCTTTTAGAATTGTCTAAGTCTTCAACTCCTTTATTTTTGACAGCATATTGAGAACGTTCTAGCCAGGAGTTCATATAAGGCATCCAACCTATATCAGATTCATTGATGAAGAGTACACCTCCACGACTGACTGTGGCTGGAGTAGCATTCTTTAAATTAGAAACTTCAAATAAAAGTCTCATGGCCGGAGTCAAAGGAATTCTATCATTCGAAACCAATGTTAAGACTTTGTTATCATCCATGACCGTATTTAAAGATTCAATCCATTCAGGGTCAATATCACCGTCCAAAATAGACCATTGATGTTTTTGGTGACTTTTGTATTTATCCTCACTTTTGTTTTGGTTCTTCATAATCATTGACAACACACCATTCTTCCATTCCTTTGTTTTGGAGTAACATCCAAACAGTTCATCGGAAGTCACGGCTTTAGGATTTAAAGTATCATAGTCATTTTCCTCTCCTTTATTATTAAAGGTTTTGGCTAATGTCTTCCAGACTGTAGTTTTTCCACTACCAGGTGGTCCAATAACAAAACAACAATGACGAACCTCAAGAATTTCAGCCAACTGAATCACTTTCATGATGAAAAGCTCTTCAGCTACCAACCCCATATCTCTCTTCACAGTTTCAACGACTAATTTCTTGAAATCTGGATCTGTTTTGGGGTCACATTCATCTTTTGGGAACAAATCTTGAATTAAACCTGTAAAGATCATCTTATCATCAGTGACAATCTTCGGTAGATTGAAATCTCTTAAAGCTCTCATCAAAAGTGGGTTTTCTGGAATCTGTGGATCTGCTCTTTTCAATTGTCCAGCTTGTCTCAGGACAGATTTCACAGCTCTCAAACCCCAATCATAATGTCTTTGTTTACTCAATAATTCTTTTGAAAGCTCATAAAGTGTCACAAATTTCTTTGATAAATCTCTTGCCTTTGAAAACCCTTCAGACATAAGCATATTTTCACAAATTAACACCAAATCAGGAACCACCATAGCGCAGGATCTGAACAAAGCTTTAAGATTTTCTGGCAATTCAGTACGTCCAGCATAACCAGGATTCATAGTGATGAAGAATCCGACTGTGTCCTGTAAATGAATATCACCTTCTTCCATAAAATTAAACTTCTTCTTCTTTTCTTTTAAAGCGTCGAGCACACATTTAACTTGTGAAGAGACCACAGAAAGAACTTCAATAGAAATTCTATTGAACTCATCAAAACAACCCCAAGCGCCACTTTGTGCAAGACCCATGAAAACCTGAGCTAAAGAATCTTTGGTCATTTGATCAGAACAATTGAACACAACAACCATTAAACCAACACCTCTACCTAAATCTTTTGTGGTTTCAGTTTTCCCAGTTCCTGCAGGACCTGCTGGAGCACCACCCATAGTCAAATTCAAGGCTTGAGTTAGGGTAATATAGCAACGATCCGTTAATGGAGTGATAACCAGTCTCAAGGAATTACCAACATATTCATAGGAATAAAATCTGTACCAATCCACGATTTTGATAATGCATTTATTTTTTGTTCGACTTTCCTCCCAAGGAAATCTAATTGATTGTCTTGAAGCCATATCTTGTTCTTTATTCTCCCAATAGAATTTTAATTGTCTAGCCCAGGCAAAAGATTCAGCCTCTGAAACGTGTTCTAAGTTGAATCTATCAACGACATCTCTAGAATGCACATCTATTGTAATGATGTTGATGATCTTTAAACGCTCTAAATATTCTAATTTCCCTCTGACCTTCTTGATCAGATTCTCAATTCTGATTTCAATTGTCTTAAAGGCATCTTTCATAGCACTTTCACTTCCTCCTGTTAAATCTTCGAAAGCTCTTGATACATCTTCAGTCCAAACGATTTGTGTGGTTAATAAAGCAATTTGTGCACAATATTCCTTGACCCATTCTTCTCTTGGCTCACCTCCTTGATCCCATAGCTCAGAAGTGGTTTTAGCTAATTCCAGATTCTCATACAAAACACTTCTCATCTTAAATTCAAGGTTGCTGAGCCAAGTCTCAACGACTCCTTCACAAATGAAAGGAGTTGAAAAATTGATTTTTTCATTATCTTTTGAAAGCATACCAATACCCGTTTTGCTTATAGAACCTGGTTGTGGTGGTTCAAAGACCAATGTTTTCAAACCATCAAAGCAATCACCTAAAAATTCACAGACTTTTGGAGGGTTATTTCCATTGCTCAGAATTGTCAATAAAGATTGATTCGAAAGGAAATAGAATCTAGGGAAGGCTTTTTTCTTTTGTTCGAGATATTCATTCAAATCCTTTTCACATTTCTTGATATTCGCAGTCATGGTTTGCAAAATTATGAGACGATCTGAAGTACATGCATCGATAACACTTGGATTTGCGCTAACGTCAGTCATCATATCTCTGAATTCTTTATCAACAGATTCAAATAATTTGGTGGTTTCTGATAATTGTGATTTGATATCTTCGGAATAAAGGAAAATATTCACCAGAACTCGCCAATTTTTCTGAACTTTCAACCATTCGTTCACCACAGAATCCACTTTTCCTAATTTATCTCTCCATTCTTCAACTGTATTGAAAAAGAACTCCACATATTTCCCTTGGGATTTCATCCCCATCAAATCCAAGGAATTTTGATCTAAAAGCTCTAACATATTGTCTAAAGGCTTGAAAATTTTTGTATCTTGGAAATCATCGAATTCAAAGATCTGCTTGGTCCAAGCTGAATCAATGCTTTTGAGCTTCTTCTCGATTTTAGCTTCTTTTTGAGCTACATCTACAATTTCATTGACTGGGTTTTCATATCTATGCAATTGCAATTCTAAAACATTGTCAAAGGAAAAAGCAGGACTATATGGATCGAATTGTTTCCCTGTAAGATCCATTAATTGTTTCCAATGTCTTTTCTCCATAAATTCAGAATGTAAAGAACTAACCAAAGGCAGAAGTACTCCCATATTCTTCACTTTATCAACAACCGAATTATAGCCTTTGAAAAGCTTGATTTCTTTAGGCAGGTTTTTCAATTGTAAGGATAATAATTTGTTCTGTTCGAGGAGAACGTCGGCTTTGATTTGCCTCCATTGCTTGTATTTCCAATCATTGTATTGATAAGTTACAAAAGAACTCGCATCCCACATCACCTTCAAGAATTTGAGATCGGACGCGCATTCTCTTAATTGTTTGTAATTGGTTTTCTCCAATTCGAACAATTTCTCCAAATTGTTATATTCATTTCTTTCTCCTTCCATCTTCGATAATCTTCCAAAATAATCATTAATGGTTATATAAGTTCTATCGATTTTTTGAATATCATAGGAATCGTCATAATTAAAAGGCATATTCTTTAAAAAATCACCTCGAAAATCTACCACTTTCACACTAAATTCATCTAATCTTTTCTTGATGTTGATGGTTTCTTCTACTTGTAAAGGTAGTATGTCTGCTTTTATTTTAAAAACTCTTTGAGTAGTTTCATTGAATAAAGCATAAGTGTTATCAATATTCTGTAAGGTGTCCTCTTCTCCTTTTTCTTGCATTTGTATGTAATGTTTTTTCAACTTCAGTACCATTTCCTTAATTCTTCTGACAATAGCTTCTGTTTTAGGCTCAACTTCCTTCACGTCGCTGATGATCTTCATTACACTCATCAGTAATTCTTTATTCTTTTGATTATCACCTTCTGCAGGATTCACTTTAATTCCATCACTTGTCTTTCTGATGAGTTCTTTCAGGTTTTTCAATGTGGTTTTCACTTGATGAACCAAGAAATCAGTATAGACTTTTATCCATCTTGTGACTTTTCCATCTAAAGCTATTTTCAAAGGTTGTAAATTCACTTTTAACCAGCCAATTTCTTTAGGAGTTTCAATTTTCTTGATTTCTTCTTGAATGGCTTTTAAACTTGTGATTTTCTCATCGAAATAGTCTAAATTAGGCACTCTTTGTCTGGCTCCTTTAAGTAATGGATTGTCTTTATCAGTTACTCCTGCTTCTTCTTCTCCAACAGGTTCTTGTTGAGTTTCTGGCTGTTTCTCATCATTCTCTTGAAGGAAATCTTCAAAAGATTTATACGGGTCATTTTTCCAGAGATAATCATAGGTTTTGAATTTATCCTTGAATTGATTGGCTTCTGTTTCTAATAAATCGAGATTGATATAGATCTGTGCTAAAACTTCTTTCAATTCAAAGCAATCTCGGATTTCTTGCAAGAAATCTGAAGCCTCTGGCTTGTCAAGTCTCATGACGAACATCGCTATTGAAAAGAAATCATTGATCCAGCCCTTCGCTGAATTTCTAACAGAACTCACATGGGGATTTTCTTCGATTAAAGGCTCAAAATTCACTTGATTATCTCCTAATTCTAGTTTTATTTCAAATATCGGTTGCAATTCATTTCGTTTGATGAAAATAGGGTTGATTTGATCATTCAAATGGCTTAAAGATGTATTAATGGCTTTGCTAATGCCTTCTAGCACAATTTCATTGACATAATCTGTGTAGGCTTTCCAAGAAGGAGGCTTTTTTTCGATTTTTATTTTTTCATGAACATCTTTCAAGAGCTTTGATATTTGATTGCTTCGATCTTTAATGATATCTTTCCGATTTTGAAAAACAGCTTTATGATTAAGATCATAATCACCAGGGTCCATTGGCTTCTTTCTTTCCAAGATGGGTTTATTGACATCATCAAGACATTTCTTTATTTTAGTGATGCTATCTTTCATTATCGTAACAATTTCAAAGATTTGATCAACTATATTTTTAGCATTTTCAATGAATTCAGTGATATTCGGCGATTTCCATTTAAGTTCATCAATACCAGGCTTCAGAATGACATCCATCTTTTCAATCCTGTCTTTGATTAAAGGCTCTTCAACGGGATGAAGACACGTGATGATATTGTTGTAATTATTGACAATAAGCTCCAAACTACAGATTTGATTCCTATAAGTCTCATCTTTAGCAAAGATTTCTGCTGCATTGTCAGGAACACTCAATCCAAGCAGGTTGAAATATTTGACTTCTCTCAATAATCTGACCAAAGCAGGGTCGAAATTCACCTTTAATAAGCCTTGTTCATTTTTGGTCAATAAGCTTTGCTTCAATTTCTCTTGACTTGACGCTTCAACTTCTTTTTCCCATGAAAGAATCTTGCTTTGTTCGTATTCATTGATGCTTTTTGTGATGCTGGCATATAACTTTTGAACATCTTTATATTCTTCTCTTTCTATAATCACTTGTCCAAGAGAACTCAGCTTTTCAATAGGTTCTTTTATTCTTTCTTGTAGACCACGACACCAGGTTAAAGCTCCTGCTATTGGAGGCATATTATTGAAAATAGGAGCGGCTGGGTCTAAATTGTCTACAAGCACTTTGCCTTCAAGAAAAATGGTTTGAACAGTTTTTAGATCTGATTTATAGCTTTCTAATAGTACTATGTGCTTCTTTTCTAATTCATCTTGAATGATTGGACGAGTGAGTAAACCTTCGAAACTGTCCAATAATTTGAAACGACCATAAATTGTATCCATATCATCGAAACCTTGAGTAATGATTGAGGCTAAGCGTCTTTCTAGTTCTTTGATCTTGGAACGGAATTCATAAAAATCGTCATCGAATTCCTTCACATCAATGTTCATGATGTCGTATTTCACCTTTTGGAATATCTCCACAGCTTCTTTGAATTCAGCGAAAATTTGAGCAACTGATTCTGTTAAAGTCTTTCCTTTGGTTCCACCTAATTCAATTTTTTGTAGCTTGTTAAATTGCACGATAGTATCAGTCAAATGAAGAATATCAAGGCATCTTTTAAAAAAAAAAATTTTAATTTTTAGAAAGAAAAAAAAATTTGAAACCTTTCTAAAAATGAATCCAATCGCACAAACAAAGCATTGGTTGTCAATCTCCAGCTTCCATCAGCTTTTGACTTGTAATCAAAATAAGCAACCTTGAATTTTGTGCAAACGTCTATCGTCAATTGCAATTTCTCACAGGCTTCTGTGGTTTCATCTGATTGAATCAATTGGAAAATCATCGGACCGGGCACGAAATCTTGTCCTTTTCTAATGATTTCATTACAGATTTCTCTGATCAGGACCACAAGTCTAGGAGGACTATTATAGAATTTTGAATGTTTCCAGATCAAAAGGATGGTATGCATCACTGGCATGAAGTTTTCATGGCACTCAATGAACTGTTGTTCCTTCAATGTTGAAAAGAGATCCCTCAAAGTTTTAAGGAATTTGTTGTTATCATTTGCCTCTATTCTAGCATTCTGTACGTCTTTCTGCAATTTGGCAAAGGGATTTGTATAGGTGCTTTTGTTTCCTTCTAAGAATCTGATGATATTTTTGACCTCAACTGATTGCAATTGTGAATAAATAGAGTTCAAATTCTCAGCTTTCTTCTCCCAAAACTCTAACTCAACGGTAGGACCTGGATCATTCCCTTGTTTCAAAGCTTGTTCAGGTTCCAATTTGAGGACATTCTTGATTTGTTTGGTCCATGTGATGATTGAGCTTTCGAAAATATGTGCTTTATCTTTGTCAGGTGTTGTATCTGATGAGGTCAATTTTCCTGAAGGCAAAGGAAGCATTGTCTTGCCTTTCATCAATCCCATCATCACATAAACCTGGGCCACATAATTGTTGAACTTCTCCATGAGATCTTTGGTGACTAGATCAGTCCATCCTTGCTGATTATTGGGATTCTGAAGAACTGGTGACATTATTTCATAGAACATATCATATAAATGCTCTAAAATGTTCTTAGTCATCTCGAAAAACACCACATCTTTAGCTACATTCTTCTGTGTCAGCGGCTCATTTGTAACTTTGATGAGATATATCCCTTTTTTTCTAAATTTATCTGGCTTAGGACATTCAATACTGAGTAGACAGGCATCTGCCCCAGTCTGAAGGACGATTAAATGCTCTATGGCATTTTTTTCACTGAAGAACATTGCTAAGAGTCGACTGTTAAAACGTTTTATAAGGTTTTATTGATTAAAAAAAAATAATAGAACGCATTCTCTTCTTGTTCAAAACATTTTTTGAATTGGGCCAATTTTGATTTGATACCGAAAGCAAAAGCTATTCGATTAATCAAATAATCTTCTTTTGGCTCTTTGATTCCCTCGAAGTGGGATTCGACCATTTTTAAAGGAAAGAAATTTTTGAAAAATTTATATATGATAATTTAAAAAATTTATGAAATTTATATAGGATTCTCATCAAAAAATGTAACGAATTTGGAAATTTAAATTAAAGGGGATCAGATATCTTTAATTTTTTAAAAAAAATATTTTTTATTTTTTTAATTTGATGGTGGTTTCTGATTTAGGTAATTTAGAAGTAGAATCACCATTTTTTTTTGTGATAAAAGCAGATCGATATTTTTTACGAAAATGGTTCAACTCAGTTAATAAGACCAACTTTTCATTTTCCATTTTATCAAATTTATTGATAATCCTTGCATAAATCTTATCAGGATCAAATTTCTCATTGAAATTTTCTTGAAAGAATTTTCTTTGTAAAATATTGGTAATGACAATTATTTTTCTGAGATACATTTGCAAGCGTTCGGGTGTTGAAATTGTGATGATTTTATCTAGAATATTTAGCATTTCTATTGGATTCTCAATATTTGCTTGAGGGGGATTATGGTTTTTTGAATCATAAAAGATTTTTATTTTATCAGTCCATTTAGAAAAAATATTCAGGATTTTGTTGAATAGATCTAGATAAAAAACCTTGTATTTTTCACTTTCTTTCACTAATTGTTCAGAATTTTCGTTTTCTTTTTGATATTTATAAAGCATTTTATCTTTTTCCATTTCTTTAACGTCCATTTGATAATGAATTTCTTCAATTTTCTTCTCAACGTTTCCTTTTTCTTGATCAATCAATCGATTGTCATCTTCTAAATCGCAAATTCTTTTCGAAAAGATCATGCAAGAGTTCTCTAAGTAATTAAACTTGTCGATGAATTTCTCGATAGAATAATTGGGGAATTTTTCGGTGAAAAAATTGAAACTTTTTTTGAAGTTTTCTAATTTTTGTATATCCTGCAAAAGTTGTTCGTTTTTGTTTGATAATTCTGTGATTTTTTGAGCCAATATTTGATTCCTTCTGATTAATTTTTCATTTTCCATCTTCAATTCTTCTAACTCTATTTTTGTCTGTTCTAATGAAATTTGCAAGTTCTGGCTTTTAAAATAAATTAAAATGAAAAAAACTTTTTTGAAAACTTTTGTTTTTCAGATTTATCGAGCAAATAACTCATTTCGTTCGAAATTTTGGTAATCTGAGTTTTGGTAAAAGTTTTCATTTTTTCAACTTCGATTTGTTTGATGGATTCCTGAATTGTGTGCAATGAATTGGCTTTGATTCTTTGAAGCATTTCTGATTTATTGACAGGCCTGCTTTTTTCTTTTAACCCTCGAATTTCTTCATCATCGTCTAATTCTTTGGTAACAGCTTTCATTATATTAAACATATTTATTTCCGGATTGAAATTATTCGTTTTTTTCTCCATTCTTTCAATAATTTTTTTTGTATCAGTTTCATTTTGCTGTAAACCTTCATTTTTATTGCCTTGGAGTTTAATCACACTTGCAGTCATAAATTTATTCTCTATTCTATTGAAATTTTTGGTTTGCAGATAATTATCTTGATATTCACTTGAGGAATGAGTGAGCTTAAAATTATATGATAAATGTGGGTTTTTCTGTTTTTCTTTTGAAAAAATTAAAAAATTTTTCTCTCGAAAGAGTTTTTGTCGAGAATTGGATCTCCAATTGTTGTAGCTTTCAGCTTTTAAAGCTGTGATTATTGGATTATTTTCTGGGAGGTTAAAATCTGTGATTGAATGAAAAGCAGACATTTTTAAATAAGTAAAATCAAAAATGATCAAAGTTTTTAATTCATTATTTTTTTATATCAAAAAACATTGCCCAAAATTTTCTTCGAAAAAATTGCAGCTCATTTTCGTATAAACCTAATCTTTCAAAATCACTTCCAGTTCAAATTATTCTGAGCTTTTCAGATGCTTTTAATGAATAATTAAAAAAATAAAAAATTAAGTTCTTTTTTTTGTTGTTGTTTTTAAATTTTGAAAAAATTTTGATTTTTTTTTTTTAAATTAATGATTTTTTCTCTTAATATATTTAAGATCCAATTCTGAAAGCTGGGATTCCGGTAACACCATTTCCAATGATCAATGTATGCATATCAGAAGTTCCCTCATAAGTGTGAAGCTAAAAAATTAAAAATTTAGATGACAAAACATTCAATTAAATTTTTTTACTGATTCCAAATTGCAACAGTGTCTCATGACATGGAATTCATCACAAATACCATTTCCACCCAGAATATCTCTAGCGACTCTGGAAATTTCCAAGGCCTTGACTATAAAAAAATAAACTTAATTTGTAAAAAAAAATTTTCTTCTTACAAACAGAGTTTCTCTTAATGATAGAGATTTGCTCGGAAGCAGCGGAGTTCTTCTCAAGTAATCTACCGACTTGGAGGCAAGACATCAAACCCAGAGAGATTTCAGTTTCCATATCAGCATATTTCTTTTGGATCAACTGGAAAGCAGCCAATGGGACACCAAATTGTTTTCTATCCAAAGTGTATTGTCTGGCATAATGGAAACAAAATTCAGCAGCTCCGAGGGCACCCCAAGCAATTCCGAATCTGGCTTCATTGAAGCTGGCAAATGGAACTTTCAAACCCTTGACTTTTTCCGGAGGTAATTGGTTTTCAAGTGGGCATTTGACATTGTCCATCAAGATTAACCCAGTTGGGCAAGCTCTCAGTGACAATTTTCCTTCAATCTTTGGGAAAGTGAGTCCTGGCATTCCTTTTTCGAGGATGAATCCTCTGATATCACCTTTCTCATCTTTGGCCCAGACAATGAAAATATCGGAAATTGGAGAGTTGGAGATCCAAGTTTTTCTGCCATTTAATAAGAAATGACCATCCTAAAATTTAAATCAACCATAAATTTTTATTTAAAATGAGAAAGAAATACCTTCTTCACAGCAGAGGATTTAAGGGCACCTGGGTCAGAACCAACTTCAGGCTCGGTCAAACCAAAGCAACCGATGCTTTCTCCACTCACTAATCCTGGAAGGTACTTCTTCTTTTGGGCTTCAGAGCCGAAATTATAGACTAATTTCACAGCAGCTGATTGGACTGAGACGGCAGTTCTGTAACCAGAATCAACTCGATCGATTTCTCTGTTCAGCAACCCATAAGACACATAGGAAATCCCGGGAAGTTCAAATTTCTCATCCTTCAAGGTCGCACCCAAAAGTCTGTGTTTACCAAATTCTTTCATAGCAGCTTTCAGTGGTTCGAAATCTTCATTTCTGTAGGCTCTGATGATGTCTGGCATCATAGTTTCTTGCGCCAATTTGTTGCATTTTTGAGAAAGCTAAAATGCATAAAATAGGCTTTAATTATTCAAATTAATAAAAACCTCTAATTCTTCCTTGGATAAAAGACTCTTAAGGTTCAAACCATCTTCATAGTCGAACTTGACGAATTTTGGGACTTGAGAAGCGAATCCAGAAGAAGATTTAGCGAACAAGGCTTTGCTGAGAGGGACGATTTTCTGCATCTTTGATGTTTCTTTTTTTTTTGATATTATAAATCAAATAAAATTTATCTTGTTTGAATAGTTTGAATTTTCAACTTTAGTTTGTCATCAATATTCAAATTTATGAAATTTCATTGGATTCAAAATGGATTTGAAATAAAAATCCTCACCTTCAAAAATTAATACGTAGTTTTTAAGTTCGCAATAAATTTAGATTTAAATTTATTGAATTTTTCGGTTTAATTTTTTAACAAACATTTTTATTTTCAAAATTTCGGTTTTCATCATAATTTTTTTTTAATTTTTTTCAAATTTTCTTTAAAAACAAAACATGCATTTTTTCAATAATTTTTCTAGTATTCTATAAATTAATTCAATTTTTTTTTTTAAAAATAAATCATAAGTGTTTTCAAAATTTAACAATTATTTTGAGCTTTTGAATTTTTTTCTGGATTAATGTGAAACGTTAAGTTCGCAATTAAAATTTTTTTTCAAAAATATTGAATTATTTTTTTTTGATAAAAATGAATAAAAATTTAAATTTTCTCTCCTCTCTCTCAAAACAACCTTAAATTAACAAAAATACAAATTTGTTTGGTTAGAAAAAAAATTGAATAAGTAGTAATAAGTAAAATAAAAAAACGGGAACTCGAGTCGAAAATATATTTTTGACAAAGTATTTAAATGTTTTCTTTAAATGCTTAACTTGTTTTAATCAATTTTTTCCTGTCTTTTAATTAAAATTGCCTAAACTATGAAAATACAATAGATTTTTCTTCTACATAGGCTGAATTTTTTTATTTTTTTTGACCCCAAACTAAACCAAAATTTTTATTCTTTATGAAAAAAATCTTTTTACATCAAGATCTTTTTCCACTGGGAGACACTTTAAAATAAAGCCAACGACCAGACTTCCAATGCCAAACCCAACACAAATTAACCATTGAATTTTATTTAAACCAGCTCCTCCAGTGGAATCATCATACCATTTATAGCAATGGAATGCCTCTGAGCCATGAGTTACTAATAAGCATTGAAGGAATATGATCAGAATTAATATGAAGATAAAACACAAGTTCCTTTTCAATCCTTTATGGAAATATTTAGAAAGAGATTTTTTAAAAAATTTGCCTTCAAAAATGTTTAGTTGATCTCTGATTTTCCTTGCATTTAAGAAATTGAAAATGTTCATCCACACAAAGGTGTTGAAAATAAAAGTGAAATGCCTTGAAGGTCCGAACTCCTTTTTAATTAATTAATTAAATTAATTATTTTTCTTCAAAAAAAGTTTGCATTTTCTATTTCCTGAAAATCATTTGTCTCTGATTCATTGCAATAATATTTTCTGCCACTGCGCATGTAATCTCCATTATATTTGATAGATTCAGGCAGGTTCTCACTTTGAAGTTTATAATCCAGTTGATCTTTATACTCGGGCAAGAAATTATCTCCATTGAAAATTAGGATCAAAAGAATTATTAATTGATAGACCGTTTGACCTATGATATGCTTAAGCATTTTCTAACAATTTTTTAGTTTAAATCCTATAAAAAAAAATTTGTTAAAACTCACTTTATTAATAATAGAGTCATTTATATTGAATGGCTTTCTCATCAAAAGATTCACATAGGAGATTATCTTGTTCGGAAATACCGAATTTTTCAATGAATTCTAGCAAAGCGACTTCAGTTTTACTACCACTTTCGATAGGATGCTTGCGAAAAAAAATATCAAGAGAATTAGATAAATGTTTCTTACTAATGTTGCAGAAGAATTTAGTATAATTGAATGAAGGAAAGGCTCTTAAATGCTAAGAGGAATATAATTTGAGATATTGAGCTTTGCTTGAGAAAAATCGAAATTGATCTATTTTTTATGATATTTAAAATAAAAATTGAAAGAGTAATCATTAGTTGAAATAAAAAAATTTCTTTAAAAAAACCTGTTTTTCATTCCAAAGACAGTCGACCGTCATTAAATTGTGAGTCAAAATCCCAGTTTTTTCTGTGCATATCATATTGATCTCTGCCGGTTTTTCACACGCCTTTTATTATTAAAAAAAAATTAAAAAATTTTTTAAGTTTTAAAAAAAACTTGTGAGTTTCTAACAAGAATGCAATCTCTGAACTGGGCTAACCACCATTTTTATTGTTATCACTATCATCACAAAATCAATTATCTCATTCAAATTTTTCTTTTCAAAACTGTTCTCTTGCAT
>JFJP01030200.1_pt1 | contig 24134 bp, 21 predicted proteins | sample 431651 | NCBI WGS metagenome assembly JFJP01 (sample SAMN02602958, study PRJNA72255) | Microbial mat metagenome, whole genome shotgun sequencing project. | biome: fresh water; feature: sink hole; material: water; isolation source: purple microbial (photo- and chemosynthetic) mats found in...
TCTGAGCAGATGCACAAGATTCTCAGCTACTTCGACGTAGGTCGGCAGGAAGGCGCGGAATGTCTGACCGGCGGCCAGCGTACTGAACTGGGCGGCGAATTGCGCGACGGCTATTACATTCAGCCGACCGTGTTCAGCGGCCATAACCGGATGCGGCTGTTTCAGGAAGAAATTTTCGGGCCGGTGCTGGCGGTAACCTCGTTCAAGGACGCCGCTGATGCACTGGCCATCGCCAACGATACCCTGTACGGCCTGGGGGCCGGGGTGTGGAGCCGCGATACCAATCTGGCTTACCGGATGGGCCGTGGCATCAAGGCCGGGCGGGTCTGGACCAATTGCTATCACCTGTACCCGGCTCATGCCGCGTTCGGCGGTTACAAGCAGTCCGGGATCGGGCGCGAGAATCACCGGATGATGCTTGACCATTATCAGCAGACCAAGAACCTGCTGGTCAGCTACAACCCCAAGGCGATGGGCTTTTTCTAAACGCACACTGCATAGCCGCGTAGTCGTGTAGGGCGGGTTAGGGCATCAGCCCGTAACCCGCCGATGAGTTTGACTTCAGGTGCGGCGGGTTACGCTGCGCTAACCCGCCCTACCTTGAGCCTTGCGATGGAGGAAACAGCTTGACCACCATTCCCCGCGTCTTGGCGACCGATGCCGCGTTGGCACTGATCGCCAAGCTCCACGCCAAACACGGCCCGCTGATGTTTCACCAATCGGGTGGCTGTTGTGACGGCAGTTCGCCAATGTGCTACCCGGACGGTGAGTTGCAAATCGGCAATGGCGATGTGCGGCTGGGCGAAATCGGCGGTTGCTCGTTCTACATGAGCGCCGCTCAGTACGAGTACTGGAAACATACCGAACTGACCATTGATGTCGTCCCCGGTCGCGGCGGGATGTTCTCACTGGAAGGCCCGGAAGGGGTGCGCTTTCTCACCCGTTCCCGGCTGTTTACCGATGAAGAATGGGCCATTCTCGAAACAGAGTTGCAAGAGCAACCACCGTCAGCACACCGATAACCATCATCCGAATCACCAAAGGAGCCTGATTCTCATGCCCAAGTACCTGATCGAACGGGAACTGCCTGGCGCGGGCCAGTTGTCTGCCGCTGATCTGAAAGCCATTTCGCAGAAGTCCTGTAGCGTCCTGAATGCGCTGGGGCCACAAATCCAGTGGCTGCAAAGCTATGTCACCGACGACAAAATTTACTGCGTCTACATCGCGCCCAATGCCGAACTGGTGAAACAACACGCCGAGCAGGGCGGCTTCCCGGCCAACCGTATTTCGGAAATCAAGGTTGGCATTGACCCGACCACCGCCGAAGGCTGAACCGATCCGCCATGAGCTACGCACTGTTTCGGCAGGGTCTGGACGCCCCGATCTGCCTGACCTGGGAGATCACTTACGCCTGCAATTTGCGCTGCGTCCATTGTCTATCGTCATCCGGTCGCCGCCAGCCGGGCGAACTGACCACCGCCGAAGCCAAGCGCCTGATCGACGAATGGGCGGCGATGCAGGTGTTTTACATCAACGTCGGTGGCGGTGAACCGATGATCCGCAAGGATTTTTATGAGTTGATGGACTATGCGCTGGGCTGCGGGATCGGGGTTAAATTCAGCACCAACGGCCATTTGATCGATGACGCTGCCGCCGCCTGGATCGCCGAGCGGGATTATCTGGACGTGCAGATCAGCCTCGATGGCGCAACGGCAGAAACCAATGATCCGGTGCGGGGGGTGGATTCCTACGCCCGCGCCCGGCAAGCGATGGACCGGCTGGCGCAGCACCACGTCCCGTTCAAAATCAACGCCACCGTCACCCGCCACAACGTAACTGACATCGAGGCGCTGGCCGAGCTGGCCCAAGGCTGCGGGGCCGAATTGCGGCTGACCCGGTTGCGCCCGACCGGCCGGGGTAGCGCAGTCTGGGAAGAATTGCGCCCCACCACCGCACAGAATCAGCAGCTTTATCACTGGTTGCTGGAACATCCCGAAGTGCCGACCGGCGATTCCTTCTTTCACCTGTCGGCCTACGGCCAACCGCTGGACGGCTTGAACCTGTGCGGGGCCGGACGGATTGTCTGTTGCGTCGATCCGGTCGGCGAGGTCTACGCCTGCCCGTTTCTGCTGGCCCCTGAATTCTCTGCCGGCAATGTCCGCCAGCCGGGCGGCTTTACCGAACTGTGGCGTACCGCACCGCTGTTCGCCCAGTTACGCGACTGGCAAGTCGGCGGCAGTTGCCAGAGTTGCCACGCTTACGCTAAATGTCATGGCGGTTGTATTGCCGCCAAACACTTCACCGGACGATCACCGGATGCCCCTGATCCCGACTGCATTTTTGAACCCGAACCCGCCTGTTCGCCCGTAGCAGTCACCTGAGCTTGCTGCCATGAAACTGACCGTCAACGATGCCCTGGATCGCTTATTCACCCCGCTGCGGTTGGGCCAGCAAACCGCCCCGAACCGCTTCATCTTCGCCGCGCATCAAACCAATTTCGCCACCCATAACCGCTTTACCGAGCGTCACGCCGCCTATTACGCGGCGCGGGCAGCGGGCGGTGTCGGGCTGATCGTGCTGGAAGGCAGCGTGGTTCATTGCTCCGACTGGCCCTATGAATACGCCATTTTTGGCTATGACCCGGCGGTAGTGGCGGGTTATCGGCAGATGGCCGCCGCGGTGTGTCCACATGGCGCATTGGTATTGGCGCAGTTGACCCACAGCGGGATGCAGGGCAGCAGCCATTATTCGCAATTACCCTTGTGGGCACCGTCGCCGGTGCCAGAAGTGAACAGCCGCGAATTGCCGCAGGCGATGGAACCCGAAGACATCACCGCCGTGATCGAAGGGTTCCGGCAGGCGGCCCGTTACGCCAGTGATGGCGGTCTGGACGGGATCGAAATCAACGCCGGGCAGGACAGTGTGATCCGTCAATTTCTGTCGCCGCTGACCAATCAACGCAGCGATGACTACGGCGGATCGCTGGATCACCGGCTGCGCTTCGCCCGGCAAGTGATCAAGGCGGTGCGCGATGAAGTGGGCGGCAACCTCACGGTCGGACTGCGGCTGTGTGGCGATGAATATGCGCCGTGGGCCGGGATCAAGCCGGAAGATGCGGCGGAAATTGCCCAGCATCTGGCCGATGATGGCCTGCTCGACTTCTTCAGCGTCACCAGCGGCAGTATTTACACCGGCCACCTGACCCGGCCCGGCCTGTTTCAGCCGCCCGGCTTCATCATCCATCTGGCCGCGCAGATCAAGGCGGCGATCCCGCTCCCGGTCTTTGCCCAAGGCAGCATCGTCGATCCGATGATGGCGGCAACGGTGCTGGCGGAAGGTCAGGCTGATGCGGTGGAAATGACCCGCGCCCTGATCGCCGACCCGGACTTGCCGAGCAAGCTGCGTCAAGGGCAGATCGCGGATATTCGCCCCTGCCTGCTGGCGAACCAGGACAACATCATCGGGCTGGTGCAGAACCCCCGGTTGAGTTGCGCCAACAATCCCGCCGCCGGGTATGAGCGCGAGGCCGAGTTTGCCCCGCTGAAACCGGCCCGGATTCAGCATCGGGTGCTGATTGTCGGCGGTGGCCCCGCCGGGCTGGAGGCGGCGCGAGTCGCGGCGCTGCGCGGCCATCGCGTCACCTTGTACGAGCGGGATCAACGCCTCGGCGGCGCGATTCGGCTGGCCGCTGCCGCGCCCGGTCGGGAACGGCTGGGGTTGGCGGTGGATTGGCTGGAAAGCCAGATTCGCCAGCTCGGCGTCGAGATTCAACTGGGCGTTACCGTGACGGCCGAACAGATGATCGCCGCCGCGCCGGACGCCGTCATCGTCGCGGTCGGCGGTATGCCCGGTCGGCAGGCCGAGGTGGATTTCCACGCCGACGCGCCGGTAGTCAATCCCCGCCAGGTGCTGCGCGGTGCGGTGCCGACCACGCCCGGACGGGCGGTGATTCTCGATACCCTTGGCGATCCGGTCGGGATGGGCGTTGCTGAATGGCTAGCCGAACGCAGTTGGCAGGTCGAAATCGTCACCCGCGATCTGTTTGTCGGTCAGCGCTTGACCGCCTCGCTGGAACTGACCGCTTGGAATCAACGGGCGGCGGCCAAAGGCATTGGTCTGCGTCCCCAGTTCGACCCGGTGACTGTCACCGCCCACAGCGTCATCGGCGCGGACCATTTCGATCATCAGGCCCTGCGCCTCGACGATCTGGATCTGGTGGTCGATGTGTCGCCGGAGAAACCGGACGAGGCGCTGTATTTCGCCTTGAAAGGGAGCGGTCTGCGGCTGTTTCGGGCCGGTGACTGCGTCGCGCCGCGCTACCTCAGCCACGCAATTCTGGAAGGCTATCGGGCCGGCCGGGAGGCATAACTTATGAGCATTCGTCCACGCCTGCTGTTTACCCCGTTCAAGATCGGCAATATTACCGTCAAAAACCGGATCGTGTTCTCGGCGCACCTCACCAACTATGCCGAAGATTTTCTGCCCAGCGAGCGCCATATTCACTACTACCGGGAACGGGCGCGGGGCGGCGCTGGCTTGATCATCACCGAAGAGCAATCCACCCATCCGACTGATCATCCTTATGAAAAGCTGATTCATGCCTTTCATCGCCGGGTCATCCCCTATTACCAGCGCCTGACCGGGGCAATTCATGCCGAAGGCGTGCCGATTCTGGCCCAGATCAACCACAACGGCGGCCAAAGCAGCGGGATGTTTACCCGGTTGCCCGCTTGGGCACCGTCAGCCCTGGCTGATCCGCTGTTCCGCGAAGTCGCCAAGGCGGTGGAGCATGAGGACATTCTGGAGATCATTCAGGGTTATGCACGGGTCGCCGCCTATACCCGCGAGGGCGGTTTCGACGGAGTGGAACTGCAATGCTCGCATTCCTCCATCGTCCGCCAGTTCCTGTCGCGTCATACCAACCACCGCGATGACGAATACGGCGGCAGTCTGGACAACCGCGCCCGCTTGCTGCGCGAGATCATCGCCGCCATTCGCAACGAAGTCGGGCGCGATTACGTCATCAGCGTCCGGCTGTGTGGCGATGAGCTGATCCACGAAGGCATCACCCTGGATGAAACCGTGGCGGTGGCCCGGCTGCTGGAGGCCGATGGGTTGATCGACCTGATCAACACCAGCATCGGTACCGCCACTCAAACCTTGTACATGATCGAAGCCTCGATGCGGATTCGCCCCGATTACGCGCTGTTTATTCCCTCGGCGATCCGTAAAGCGGTGCGGCTGCCGGTGATTGCGGTTGGGCGGATCAAGGACCCGATTCAGGCCGAACGGCTGTTGAGTGAAGGTCACGCCGATTTGATCGGCATCGTTCGCGGCCAGATCGCCGATCCCGAATTTGCCCGCAAGGCCCGCGAAAACCGCGCCGACGATATTCGCCTGTGCCTGTCCTGCAATCAGGAATGCGTCGGGCGAATGGGCCTGAACCGCTGGCTCGGCTGTATCGAAACCCCGGCCACCGGGCGGGAGCAGGAATACGGCATCAGCACCCGGCAACTCGCCGCGGAATCCAAACAGGTGTTGGTGATCGGCGGTGGTCCGGCTGGGCTGAAAGCGGCGGCAGTCGCGGCCCAGCGCGGCCACCGGGTCACCGTGCTGGAGCGCGACGACCGGCTCGGCGGGCAGGTCCAGTGGGCGGTGCGGGTGGCCGGGCGGGCCGAATTTGGCGACATCGTCCGTAATCTGCTCCACGAGATCGAGCAACGTGGCGTGGTGGTCAAAACCGGCGTCACCGCAACCCTGGATACCGTGCTGGCCGCCAAGCCCGATGCCGTGATCGTGGCGACCGGCTCCAGCGCTAACCGTAGCGCGATTCCCGGCAGCGATGGCCCGGAAGTGGCTGATGTGGTGGAGATTCTGTCTGGCACCGTCACGCCGGGCCACAAGGTTTTGATCATCGACCGGCTCGGTTTCCATGAAGCGACCAGTGTCGCCGAATTTCTAGCCGAACAAGGTTGCGAGGTCGAAATCGTCACCCCGACCCTGTACGTCGGCCAGGATTTGGGCGTCACCCTCGATCTGGAAAACTGGTATCGCCAAGCCCGGCGGCTGAAGATTCACTGCACGCCCAACCATTCCGTCCTCAGCATTGATCACGGGGTGGTTATGGCCCTGCACAACTACAGCGGCCAGATCGTCCATTTTCCCCCGGTCGATACCGTGGTGCTGGCGATTCATCGCCAGGCCGACGATGGTCTGTATCAGGCGATCAAGGCCGATAACGTCCGCGCCACGCACCGACTGGCGCAAGTCCGGCAGGTGGATGAAGACCTGTACCAGCAGCTCAAGGGGCGGGTTCCTACCCTGTACCGGATCGGCGATTGTGTGACTCCGCGCCGGGCACACGCCGCGATCATCGAAGGGGAACGGGCCGGGAGGGCGGTGTGATGGCCTCGTTCATCGTGATCATGGCCGAAACCGAACAGGGCGAATTAACCCTGTCCAGTCTGGAATGTGTGGAGGAAGGGCGCGAAGTCGCCGACCGGCTGGGCGCTCAGGTGCAAGTGATCCTGTGTGGCACGACCTGCTCATCGCCCACGGGGCCGATCAGGTCACGGTGGTGGAACATGAAGCCTTGGCCCAGTTCAGCGCCGACGGCTGGCTTCAAACATTGGCCCCGCTGTTGCTGCATACCCATCCGCTGCTGCTGCTGGCTCCGGACAGCGGCCAAATTCGCGCCTGGTTGCCCCGACTGGCGATGCGCTGGCAGTTGCCCCTGGTCGGCTGCTGTAGCCAGATCGGCATTGTCGGCGACGGCTACCCGGAAGTGATTCGCCACACCTACGGCGGCGCTTGTCAGGAACGGCTGATCTGGCCTTACGCGACCCTGGTTTGCGCCATGTTGACGCCGGGCGTGCGCGGGATCGGTGCCCCGCAACCCGGACGGCAAGCCGAAATCACCGTGATTCGTCCAGAACTCGATCCGGCCCGATTCCGTGACCGCACCTTACGCACCTTGCCGGCGGATCCCAAAACGGTGAGTTTGAACGAAGCCGAGCGGATCGTGTCGGGCGGCTTTGGCACCGGCGGCCCGGCGGGGATGGCGCTGGTCCAGCAACTGGCCGATCAGCTCAAGGCGGCGTTGGGCGGCACCCGAGTTGCGGCGGATCGCGGCTGGCTGGCGACGGATCGGTTTATCGGCACTACCGGCCAGACCGTTGCCCCGAAACTGTATCTGGCCTTCGGCGTGTCCGGGGCGGGGCAACATTTGTCCGGGATGACCGGCAGTGAACAGGTCATCGCCATTAACAGCGACCGCACCGCGCCGATCCTGAAGCGGGCCGATTTGGGCATCGTCGGCGACCTCCATCAAATTCTGCCGATCCTGCTCACCAAGCTCACCCAGCTCACGGAACTGACCCCATGACCGCCTCTCCGGGTAAAGAATCGTTCGATGTCATTATCGTCGGCGCGGGTCCGGCGGGCAGCGCGGCGGCGTTGCTCACTGCTCGCGCTGGTCTCAAGGTGCTGCTGCTGGAGCGCGGTGAGTATCCCGGCGCTAAAAACGTGTCCGGCGCGGTGTTTTACGGCAGCGCGATCCTCAATCAACTGATTCCCAACTGGTGGGAACAGGCCCCGGTCGAACGCTATATCTGTCGGCGCGACATCGCTTTCATGTCGCCGACCACGGCGGTAGCGCTCGATTTCCGCAGCGCCGGCAGCGGTTATGCCACCGCGCCCTACAACGGTTTTACCGTGCTGCGGCCCAAGTTTGATCGCTGGCTGGCGGCGCAGGCCGAAGCAGCGGGCGCTGTTTTGCTGACCTCCACCGTGGTGGATGATGTGCTGCGCGAACATGGCCGGATCGTCGGGGTGCGGGTGCGCCGTGAGCAGGGCGAGATTTATGGCAAGGTGGTCATTGCCTGCGATGGGGTGAACTCGTTCCTCGCCAAGAAAGCCGGGTTGCAGCGCGAATTTCACCCGCATGAACTGTCACTGGGGGTCAAGGAAGTGATCGGGCTGGACGCGGCCATCATTCGAGATCGGTTTCACCTCAGCGGCGATGAAGGGATCGCCTTTGAATATCTGGGCGCGATTACCGAAGATGTTCATGGCGGGGCGTTTCTCTACACCAACCGCGATTCGTTGTCGCTGGGGGTGATCGGTCAGGTGTCGTCGCTGGTCGAGCGGCGTAAACGCCCTTATGAGCTGCTGGAAGGCTTCAAAGCCCATCCCGCAGTCGCCCCGCTGGTGCGCGGCGGCAAATTGCGCGAGTACTCGGCGCATTTGATCCCGGAAAGCGGTTGGGCGATGCAGCCGAAACTGTATACCGACGGGATGCTGGTCGCTGGCGATGCTGCAGGCTTCTGTCTGGCCGCTGGGCTGTATCTGGAAGGGATGAACTACGCGATGCAATCCGGGTTGGCAGCGGCGGAAACCGCGATTGTCGCCTGCCAGCGCGGCGACGCTTCCGCCCGTACTCTGGCGCTGTATCGGAAGCAGTTGAAACAGCGCCATGTTTCTACCGATTTTCGGGCGTATCGCCATGCGCCGTCGTTCGTCAACGGGCCGCGCTTGCAGAATCTCTATCCCGAAATGATCGCCAGCGGCATGGAGCAACTGTTTCGGGTCGATGGTTCGCCGAAACGCAAAATTTTGCCGCTGGCCTACCGGATGGTGCGTCAGTCGACGATCCGGCCACGGCAGTTACTTCACGACGTTTATCAGGTGGCGAGGGCTTATTTATGGTGATGACCACCCATGAAGAAAAGATGCGGACGGTGCGGTTTCGGATCGCGGCCACTCCGCACATCGTGGTGAACTCGGAAATTTGCCGCAGTGAATGCACGGTTCACGCCTGCGTCTACGTCTGCCCGGCCAACCTGTTTGTCCCGCTCGATGACGGCGGCATTCTGTTCAACTACGAATCCTGCTTCGAGTGCGGCACCTGTTATATCGCCTGTCATCAGGAAGGCGCGATCCGCTGGGATTACCCGGACGGTGGTTACGGGGTCACGTTCCGGGAATCGTGAGGGAGAGTCCCATCATGCGTATTGCGGTTTGTCTCAAATATGTCCCCGATCCCGGCACGATTGAAGTCGATCCGCTGACCGGGGTCATTGCCGCCGACCGGCTGCTGTACATGCTCAACCCGGCGGATGAAAGCGCCCTGGAACTGGCATTGCGGCTGCGCCCGGCCAACGGTACGGTCACCGTGTTCAACGTCGGGCCGGTCGATGCCGACCGCTTGTTGCAGGATGCCTTGGCCGCCGGGGCGGATGCCGCGGTGCGGGTGTGGGATGAGTCACTGCACAGCCTGAAACCGACCGTTACCACCATTTTGCTGGCGGCAGCGTTGCGGGTCGCCGCATTGCCCGATCTCATTCTGTGCGGTGGTCACAGCGTGGATCGCGGTTCCGGCACCGTGCCAGCGTTACTGGCCGAACATCTGGGTTGGCCGGTGGCGACGGCGGTGACGCAGTTTGAAATGCAGCCGGACGGTTCGCCAACCATGCGGGTTCAGCGCCGGCTAGCGCGTGGGGCGCGGGCCGAAAGTGAAGTCAGCTTGCCAGCCATTCTGGGTCTTGAAACCGGTCTGGTGCATCTGCGCCAAGCCAGTTTGCCCAACCTGATGCGGGTCAAAAATACCCCGATCCCGGTTTACGGGCTGGAGGAGTTGGGCTTGTCGCCGCCGGATTTGCACTTTCCCGCGATGACCCTGCATGAAGTGATGCCACCCCGGCCCCGGGCGCGAGTGACGTTTACCCCGGACAGCAGCGGATCGGTGCAGGAACGGGTCGCGCAAATCCTGTCGGCGGGCGTAGCGGGTAAAGCCGGGCAAATCATCGAGGGCGGCACCCCGGAACAGCAGGCCGACGCGATCATCGATTTTCTGCGTCAGCACGGCTTTCTGGGTCAAGCCGCATGAGACCCCTAGTGGAATGGACCGCGCCAATGGTCGCGCAAGCGGTGGCCGCTGGACGGATCACGGTGATCTTGCCGTTGGGGGCGACCGAGCAACACGGTGCTCATTTGCCCCTGGGTACCGATACCTGGCGAGCGGCGGCGCTGGCTGACCGGCTGGCGGAACGCTTGCCGGTGCTGGTCGCGCCGGTGATCCCCATCGGCTGTTCCGATGAACATGACGGTTTTGCCGGGTTGTTGAGTCTGGAGGCGGAAACCCTGGCGGCGGTGATCGTCGATTGCGCCCGGCGGATGGTCGGTTGGGGGATTCAGCGTCTGGTGCTGTTGTCGGCGCATGGCGGCAATGGTCGGGCGCTGGCGCTGGCCGAAGCCCGTTTGCAGCAGGAATTGCCGGGGCTGGCGGTGTGGATTCCTGATGCGATGACGGTATGCGGCGCGGCGGTGCTGGGAATCGCCGCCACCGACCACATCCCGTTGACCGCCATTGGTTTACACGCTGGCGAATGGGAGACTTCGGAACTGTTGTCGCTGCACCCGGAACAGGTGCGAATGGATCGCGCCGTGGCCGGTTACACCGGCGATATGGACGCGGCGTTGATCCAACTGATCGCGGCGGGAACCCAGGCGTTGACCCCGACCGGGGTAGTGGGCGATCCCCGCGCTGCTGATGCGGATCGGGGTGAGCGGTATTTGGCGGCGCAGGTCGCGTGTTACCAGGCAGCATTCGCACAATGGCTACTCGAAACCGATCCGGCATGAACCGGAAACCGCGTACCGCTGCCGGGGATCCGACCGTAGCCACGCAGCCGGTGTCACCACCGAATCCAGCGGCCCGCTATGTTCTGCCACCGGGTTTGGACCTGATCGCCGATGCTCAGGGCGGGGTATTGCTCAGTCTGCGGCCATTACTGGCGCTGCGGGTCAATGCACAGGCGGCAGCGCTACTTAGTGCCTTGCAGCGCCCGCACAGTATTACCGAACTGGCGGCCATTCTCCCCGGCATGACCCCAGCGGCTATCGCGGCTTTTCTCGACCCGTTGGTGCGACGGCGGCTGTTAACCCGGCAATCGGCGACCATGACGGTCTGGCCGCCGGTCTCGATCATCGTGCCAGCCCACGGTCGCCCGGAAGCGACGCGGCGCTGTGTGCAATCGCTGCTGGCGCTGGATTATCCCGCCCACCTTCGGGACATCATCGTGGTGGATGACGCCTCTACCCCGCCACTGGCCGAGGTGCTGCACGATCTGCCGATTACCTTGCTGCGTCAGGAAGCCAACATCGGCCAATCAGCGGCGCGTAATTGGGCGGCAGCGCAGGCTAGTGGCGATGTACTGGCCTTGATCGATAATGACTGTGTGGCGGAACCAGACTGGCTGACAGCCCTGTTGCCCTATCTGGACGATCCAACGGTGGCGATGATTGGCGGGCGGGTCACTGCCTCACCCGCGCCCGGTGCGATAGCGATCTTCGAGGCGGTGCGTTCGCCTTTGGATATGGGCGCGGTTGCCACCGAAGTCACGCCGACCGCCGCCGTTTCCTACTTGCCCACCTGCAATCTGCTGGTGCGGCGCGAAGTATTACTGGCGCAGGGCGGATTTAATCCCACGTTGCGGGTCGGCGAAGATGTTGATTTCATCTGGCGCACCTTGCGGAGTGGGTATCGTGCCCACTATATCCCGGCGGGTTGCGTGGTGCATGACCACCGGGTGCAATGGCGCGACTGGCTGCGACGGCGGGCTGATTACGGTTCTTCGGAGGCCGATCTGCAACAACGCTATCCCGAAGGGCGGCGGTTAATGCACTTGCCACGAGTCAGTTTGCTGTTGCTACTGAGTGTGGTGCTAATACCGTACTTGGGCGTTGCGGGACTCTGGCCGGGCGCACTTGCCGTTATTTTATTCGGTGCGGAACTGATTAAGAAACAGCATGGATTATGGCGGATGGGTATTACGCTACCGGTCCCTGCGATAGCCGTTGCGGTGGGACGCGAACATCTGGCGGCGTTTTATCATCTCAGTGCCAATGCCATGCGCTATTACAGTTTGCCGCTGCTGGTCATTGGCGGAATGCAGCCTTATTGCTGGCCTGCTATTATCGTATTGTTCATGGTGGCCCCGTTGATGGATTATCAACGGCTACGCCCGCGACTCGCCATCGGGACATTTATCGGCCTTTATGGGCTGGAACTCATCGCGTATCAATGGGGAGTGTGGCGGGGTTGCTGGCAACGGCGTACCTTACGTCCTTTGTTACCGCGTTTGCATTGGCGGAGATAATCAGTCATGTTATTCAATCATGGTTATTTCCGTGAAATCCTCTTTTTGTTGTACCGCTGTTCATTGCCAACCTGAAGGAGATCATCACCATGTTTATTCCTGTTGAACAACGCCCGGAAACGTCGTTTATCCACACCCCGTCGGTCGCTGTCGCTATTCCAGTGGCCCGGATCGCTGATCCCGCAGTAAAGCTGCCGGATATTACCGAAGAACTGCTGATTGAAGAAGTCAGCATTGACGGGATGTGCGGCGTTTATTAACACCAGCGCCGACCGGTTCTATTCAGGGATTGGTCGGCGCTACAGTTCCGGGATTTTGGGATTCTACGATTAGTGACGAGTCAGTCTGTAGACCGACTGAATTGAACAAGGCGGGATTTAATGGGCAAACTGGACGGGAAAGTTGCATTTATTACCGGAGCGGGACGGGGTCAAGGTCGGGCACACGCAGTACTCATGGCGCGAGAAGGGGCTGATATTGCCGCGCTGGATATCTGTCATGATCTCCCCTATCCACGTTATTCACTGGCGGTGCGGAGTGATCTGGAGGAGACTGCCCGGCAGGTTCGGGACTGTGGTCGGCAGGCGTTGGAACTGGTTGCTGATGTTCGTGACAGTGTGGCAATGGCCGCAGCGGTCCAGGAAACCGTGGCCGTATTTGGGCAGATTGACATTCTGGTTTGTAATGCCGGGATCGCGGATATGGCGCTGACCTGGGATATTACCGAGGACTGGTGGGATATGATGATCGACGTCAATCTTAAGGGTTATTGGCTGGCGGTAAAATACGTTGTTCCGCAGATGCTGGCCCAGAAAACCGGCGGCAGTATTGTCATGACCTCCTCAGTGGCCGGATTGCGTGGTGAACCGGGAATGGCGCATTATTGCGCGTCGAAATGGGGCGTGATTGGCCTGGCGCATTCGCTGGCGCAGGAATTAGCCCCGCATAACATTACCGTCAATACCCTGCATCCCACCGCAGTGAATACCGCTATTATCGCTGGAATGGCTCAGGCAGCGGATATGGCGACTGAAGATTTAATCGAATTTATTCGCCACGGCAATGCGCTGCCGATCAAGTTGATTGAAGCGGAGGATGTCGCTAATGCCGCGTTGTGGCTGGTCTCGGATCAGGCCCGTTATGTGACTGGGCAGAAACTCAGTATCGACGCAGGCCGGATGCTCAAATGAGTGCTACCCTTGACCTTACGGCAAGTTACCGACTGGCTCCGGGAGTGGTCATTCGCCCGGAACGCTTTGGTGGTCTGGTCTACCGTTATGATAATCGCCGTCTCTATTGTCTGCATTGTCCCCGGATTGTTGAATTCATCAACGCCCTGAAAACTCACGCTTCGGTGCAAGAAACGCTGGATTGGTTTTCGATCCATCATGAAATATCGCCAGCCTTGATCCAAACCTGGCTTAAAGCAGTCACACACTTGCGAGGTCTGGGAATTCTTATTCGTAATTAGGGGTTCTGTTATCGATTAAGTCGCAGTCATTATGGATGGTGCCGTTATTTATGGCGACGGATATTCACGCGGTTGAATACCATGTTTACGCATCTTGCGATAAATCGTATTTCGGCTGAAGCCTAATTTTGCCGCCGTGTTTGTGATATTCCAGTCGTGGTGATCCAGTTCGTTCAATAAGGCTTCTCGTTCAGCGTGAGCCAGCCGGCCAGTAGCGATACTACTGGAGGTAGTGGCAATATCAGTCAATGGCTGTGGAATGAAGTTATGCAGGGTTAAGCCGGTGACTTCTGTGGGCAGATTTTCGAGTTGAATGCACTGCTCATTACATAATGCTACTGCGGTACGCAATACATTGCGAAGCTGGCGGATATTGCCCGGCCAGGCATAGTTGTCGAGCGCCATGATAGCCTCCTCAGTCATGCGGATCATGGCACCATCGCTTTCCACTGCCAGCATACTGCGAATCAGTAATAAGCGATCACTTCGTTCCCTCAACGCGGGCAGCTTTAATTCCAAACCATTGATCCGGTAATAAAGATCTTCCCGAAAACTGCCAGTGGCAATGCGTTCCTGCAAATTGCGGTGGGTAGCGCTGATTAAAAATACTTCTACAGGCACCGGCGTATCGCTGCCCAGTGGTAGCACTTCTTTTTCTTCCAGCACCCGCAGCAGTCGGGTTTGCAACGACGACGGCATGTCACCAATCTCATCGAGAAACAGGGTACCCCCATGTGCTTGTAGAATCTTGCCGCGTCGGCCTTCTTGGCGGGCGCCAGTAAATGCGCCGTATTTGTAGCCAAATAATTCGCTTTCAATCAGGGTTTCGGGAATTGATGCACAGTTTACCGCCACAAAGGGTTTGCCTGATCGGGCACTGGCGTCGTGAATGGCCTTGGTAAATGCTTCTTTGCCAGTGCCAGTTTCACCTGTCAGTAGAATGTTGACCGGCTTGTTCATAACCCGTCGCGCACAATTGGCGTTGTAGGTCATGAGTGGATCTTTCCCGGCTAAACCTTCCAAGGTTTTAATCGGTGGCAGTAACGGTTCAGAGTCAATTACTCTTAATATCGGCTCGCTTTTCGTTGAACGCTGTTTGGTCCCATGTAGCAGGGTAAAAAAGCGGTGACCGGTTTCATCGCCAATCGGCCATAACGCCCTTGGCTGACTGGATGCATGGCCTAACAGGGTATCCAGCGTCGTCGTAAAGAGTCGGTCAATACGCTGACCGACAATTTGCTGCAGGGATTGTTGCAGTTGATCTGATGCACTTTGATTGGCCGCCAGAATGCAGCCATGATCATCAAAAGCCAGCAAACCTTCATTGCCTTGACCCATGAGTTCTGGTCGATGATGAAAACGCAGTACCCATTGTTCGCGAAAGACTCGTAAAAAAAAGCAGTGTTCAATCGTTTTGGCGATCAATGCCGCCAGTGCCAGTGTATGAAACTGGCTTTGCTTGGAATCCTGCGAACTGACTGAAGAAATATCCAGTATCGCTAATAATTGATGTTGAGGATCAAAAATAGGTGCTGCCGAGCAGGTTAGTTGGGTATGTCGGCTACGGAAATGCTCGTTGCGATGCACAATCAATGGATACCGTTCAATCAATGTAGTGCCAATACCATTGGTTCCTTCGTTTTCCTCATTCCAAATGGCACCAGGCCACAAACCAACTTGTTTGAACGACTTGCTTAAATTTGCATCACAGATCCAGTGAACAATAACGCCGTCACGATCCGTTAAAATTACTGCAAAGCCTGAACCAGCGATTCGTTGATAAAGGTCATTGATTTCAATTTCAGCAATATTCATAAAATCATTGAGGCGCTCCTGATGCTCGCGTAAACTAACTGATTCAAGCACCTGAGTTTGATGGGAATTGATGGAATCAAGGCCGTAATTATTGGCGCAGCGGAGCCAGGAGCGGGTAATGGGTGCTTCCGGTGAAAAATGAGTTCCAGTGCCCTGCACTACGGATAAAACATGTGCGGCGTGCGCGGTTGTTTCTTCCAACATGATACCTCCTTAATAATGGTAATAAGTCCCTATCTAACGTAGGGTCAATCGAGATATCGGCTGTTAATTACGGTAACCTGCCTGTAATGTTAGTTGTTAAAGTTCATTATTACTAAATAAAATGATCCTAAAAATTAGTGAACCTGAGCTTGTCGAATAAATGTTTCCTCATCCAGAGTATACAAAGTATCGAGTAATGCTACCTGTAAGGTCCCTGGACCCGGTGATCTTTCCACTGCCAACTCTCCGGCAACGCTAAAGAATGTCAATGCCGCTACCGTTGCAGTAAGAGCATCCGGCTCTATTGCCAGAAAGGCCCCAATCACCGCCGTGGCTGAACAACCTAGTCCAGTAACCCGTGTCATCAGTGGATGACCATTGTGGATTTCCGCAACTTGTGTTCCATCAGTGACATAATCTACAGCGCCAGTAATGGCGACAATTCCCTTGGTTAAATTCGCTAAATGTTGTGCTGCATTAAGGGCAGTTTCTGAACTATGTAGACTATCAACACCCCTGCCCTCCCCTGCTTGCTGCGCTACACTCAGAATTTCCGAGCCATTGCCACGAATCACGGTTGGTTTTAGCTGGGCTAGAGAGTTTGCCGCAGTTTGGCGATAAGGTGTTGCTCCCGTTCCAACCGGATCAAGAATCCACGGTATGCCGGTATTAATCGCTTTAATTGCCGCCAGCTTACAAGCTGCAATCCATACAGAATCCAGCGTTCCAATGTTGATCACTAGAGCCTGACTAATAGCGACAAAGTCTTCCACCTCATCAACGGAATGAATCATTGCTGGTGATGCGCCGACAGCCAAGAGTGCGTTGGCGGTATTATTCATCACCACGAAGTTGGTGATGTTATGAACAAGCGGCGCTCTATTACGCACTCTCACTACAAGAGTCCACAATAGCTTTAAATCAATTGGCTTGAATTGATTGGGTAGCATTTTTATTCTTACGCCTTTTATCCAATTAACGGATAGAAGGCTAAAGGTCTAGGTTTCTTTAACCTTATAGCCTTTAACCTTTGAAGATCAAATTCTTCCGTATAATTCTAGCCAACGCCGATAACTTCCGGCAATGTCTGGTTTCACCTGATCCCAGTTAAACCGCCAGCGCCAGCAGCCATTGGCAACACCTGGCTGGTTCATCCGATGTTCACCACTGAGCGCCAGCACGTCTTGTAAAGGCACTACCGCTAACTGTGCTACTGAAGCAAATGCTGCCCGTACCAGTAATTCCGGCATTTGTTCCTGTCCACCACCTAGGTAATCGAACAAATGAGAGCGAGTTTGCTGATCCAGTTCATTAAACCAGCCTAGTGTTGTATTGTTGTCATGGGTTCCGGTATAAACAACCGAGTTGGTGACTTGGTTATGCGGTAGATAGGGGTTATCTGCACCACCCCCAAAAGCGAAATGCAACACCTTCATACCCGGTAAACCGTGATCATCGCGTAATTTTTCCACTTCTGGGGTAATAATGCCCAAATCCTCAGCTACCAGTGGCAACGCTCCAAATTCCGCAGTTAATGCCTGAAATAACGCATCGCCTGGTGCGGACTGCCAACGTCCTTTCACTGCGGTTTTAGCACTGGCCGGAATTTCCCAGTAGGCTTCCAAACCTCGGAAATGATCAATTCGCAGTAAATCGAATTGTGTGAGCTGGGTACGAATCCGCTCCTTCCACCATTGAAAGCCGTCTTTTTTCATCCGCTCCCAAGCGTAATGCGGATTGCCCCATAACTGACCGTCGGTTGAAAAGTAGTCGGGTGGAACTCCAGCGACTACTTCTCGCTGGCCTTGCTGATCCAGCATAAACTCATCGCGCCGCGACCATACGTCGGCGCTGTCGTAACCGACAAAAAGCGGAATATCACCAAACATGAGAATTCCGCGCTCATTGGCGTATTGCTTAAGTACATCCCATTGTTGATAAAACAGAAATTGTTCAAACTGGCATTGGGCCAAGGTCTCGCCATATTGTCGTCTTGCTGTTGCTAATGCGGCTGGTTGTCGATCCCTTAGGTCGATTGGCCAGTTAAACCAACCCTGTCGGCTATGGGCCATTCGGATGGCCTGATACAAGGCATAATCATCTAACCAATGTCCATGTTGGCGTTGAAAATCCCGATAAATAGCTTGTTCGGTGCCTCCTCGTACCTGAAAACCTCGTCGTGCTTCAATCAGTCGCCGCTGGCGGTAAGCCCAGCCATCTTCGCTATTAGCTGGTCCACCATCCTTTTGTAGCCAACCGGCTTTAATCAGTGGCTCCAATGCAATGAGTCGAGGATTGCCTGCGTGAACCGACTGCGCTGAGTAGGGTGATAAATCATCGTGTGGTGGTCCTAATGGCAATGTTTGCCATACGCTAAAACCGCAGGTGGCTATAAAATCTACGAACCGGTAGGCGTCTGCCCCCAGATCGCCATTACCGTGGCCGCCTGGTAATGAAGTTGGATGTAACAGAATTCCAGCACGACGGCGGGATAAGGGTGAGGTTTTCTTCATGTGATGCTCCGAATTTAGTGGTTGGTTAAGGGTAGTAGTTAACTTTTTTTTTCCAGTATTTTTAGTTGCCGTAGTGAAATTCTTGTCCCAACATTTCTGGAGTAATGAGTACAATACCGTTTTCTGTTCGGTGAAATCGTCTGGCGTCTTCTTCCGAATCTTCGCCGATTATTGTCCCCGGAGGAATAATGCAGCCTCGCTCCATGATGACTCGTTTTAGTCGGCATGAGCGACCGATGTTGGTTCCCGGTAAAACTATAGCATCACGTAATTCAACGTAGGAATGGACTTTTACCCGTTGAAATAGCATTGAATGATTGACGTAACCTCCAGAAATAATACATCCATCTGCAATCATTGAGTCTACCGCCATTCCGCGTCGGTCATCGTCATCAAAGACGAATTTAGCGGGTGGTGCGTGGTCCTGATAAGTCCAGATGGGCCAATGTTCGTCATAGAGGTCCAGTTCTGGATCAATGCCAATTAGCTCCATATTAGCTTCCCAGAAGGCGTCTACAGTACCGACGTCTCGCCAGTAGTTTTGTGCTTTAGTTTGTACATCATGGAATGGGTAGGCGAATACTTTATTTTTGCCGAGCAACTGGGGCAAAATATCGCGGGCAAAATCGTGTTGTGATTCTTCTTTATTGGCGTCTTCGGCTAATTGTTGGTATAGTAATTTGGTGCTAAATATGTAAATACCCATTGAGGCTAATGAAGTCTCGCCTCGTCCTGGTAGTGTTTCTGGATCTTGTGGTTTCTCTATTAAGCCGATAACCTCATCCTGTTCGTTCAGTGTGAGTACTCCAAATTCTCGTGCACGTTCTTTTGGTACTTCTACACAACCGATGGTGACGTCGGCTTCTCGTTCAACGTGATGGGCTAGCATAGGTCCATAATCCATTTTATAAATGTGATCCCCTGCTAGGATCAGCACGAAGCGAGGATCGTGACCGCGGATGATATCCAGATTTTGATGAACTGCATCAGCAGTACCTTTGTACCAGGATTCTTCGTCCAGTCGTTGCTGTGCTGGGAGCAGCTCTACGAATTCGCCAAACTCACCGCGTAAAAAACCCCAGCCGCGCTGGATATGTTTGATTAGTGAATGTGCTTTGTACTGGGTCAGGACACAAACCCGTCGGATTCCTGAATTGATACAGTTTGACAGTGGGAAGTCGATGATTCGGTATTTGCCACCGAAGGGTGTTGCTGGCTTGGTTCTCCATAGTGTCAGTTGTTTCAGTCTTGTTCCACGCCCACCTGCTAGGATTAGTGCTAGCGTGTCCCGGGTTAGGCGGCTGACGAATCGTGAAGTGATGATGGTGCTCATGCGTTTAATGTCTCTCTTTGCTATGCTTTTCCAGTTTCGGGTTTTTTGTCCGTGCTGGGGGTATTCGGCGGGATAGCCTGTGTGAACTGCTAACATGGGTTAGAAACTCCTATATAGTAGGTCTAATGTGTTTTTTTGCCACTAAATCGTTGGGTGGCCGTGAGAATGGGTCTTTTCGGTGGGTTGATTTGATTATCATGATGAATTTTATGATTTTATTTTTTAGCCAGTACTATGACTGACGCTGCCTTGTTGCATCAGGGAAGCCATCCTGACCCGTTTTCGTTGTTGGGTCGGCATGGTTGTGGCCAGCAGGTAGTTGTTCGGGTCTTTTTGCCTGGGGCTCGGCGGGTTTGGTTGGTTGAGACAGGTCAGCCTTTGCAGCGGTTGGTTGATACTGATGTTTTTGAGTGGCATGGTCCTGCCGAAGTCTTGCCTGTTCATTATCGTTTGGCTTGGATTGATTTGGCTGGGCGTGAGTTTGTTGTTTACGATCCTTATAGTTTTTCTCCACAATTGGGTCTTTATGATTTGCATTTGTTTAATGAAGGTCGTCACTTGCATGCTTATCGGGTTTTGGGTGCGCATTTACGTACTGTCAGTGGCATCTCTGGTGTGCTTTTTTCAGTTTGGGCACCGAATGCTCGTTGTGTTGGTGTGGTAGGTGATTTTAATGATTGGGATGGACGTTGTCATTTACTTCGACGGCGGGGTAGTGTCTGGGAGCTGTTTGTTCCTGGTGTAGTGGTTGGAATGCGTTATCAGTTTGAGATTAGATCCCAGGAATTGGATGAGCTGTTGTGTAAGAGTGATCCTTATGGTCGGTGTTTTGAGCAACGTCCTGCGATAGCGTCAATTGTTGCTGATGGTGCTGCTTATGCTTGGCGTGATGAAGTCTGGATGGCGCGGCGGCGACGACAAGATTGGACTCGAATGCCGTTGACTGTTTATGAAGTTCATCTTGGTTCGTGGTTACGTGATGCACAGGGTAATTATCTGAGTTACGCCGATTTGGCTCGGCGTTTAGTAGCTTATGTCAGTGCTTTGGGTTTTAGTCATATTGAGTTGATGCCGATTACTGAACATCCTTTGGATGCATCTTGGGGTTATCAGCCCACCGGTTACTTTGCTCCAACCAGTCGTCACGGTTCGATTAGTGATTTTCGTGATTTTGTTGATTATTGTCATCAAGCGGGTATTGGTGTCATTCTTGATTGGGTGCCTGGTCATTTTCCTAAGGATGATCATGGTCTGGCTCGTTTTGATGGTGCTTATCTTTATGAGCATGAAGATCCTGCACGTCGTGAACATCGTGGCTGGGGTACGTTGGTTTTTAATTATGGTCGTAATCAAGTTAAGAATTTTTTGTTGGCCAGTGCCTGTTTTTGGCTGGAAGAATGTCATTTGGATGGTCTTCGGGTTGATGCTGTTGCTTCTATGTTGTATTTGGATTATGCCCGTGATTCTGGTGAGTGGGTGCCTAATCCTTTTGGTGGTAATGAAAATTTGGAGGCGATTACCTTTCTTCGCGAGTTGAATGAGGTGATTCATCGTCGTCATCCTGGAGTTTTGATGATTGCTGAAGAGTCGACGGCTTGGCCGTTAGTCACTCGACCTTCGTGGATGGGGGGTTTGGGTTTTGGTATGAAATGGAATATGGGTTGGATGCATGATACTTTGGAGTATTTATCGATTGATCCGGCGTTGCGTCGTCACCATCATGAATTGCTGACTTTTGGTTTATTGTATGCGTTTACTGAAAATTTTATGCTGCCTTTATCTCATGATGAGGTAGTACATGGTAAGGGTTCCTTATTGGCAAGGATGCCGGGTGATCGCCGTCAGCGCTTTGCTAACTTGCGTTTGCTTTATTTATATATGTGGACTTATCCTGGTAAGAAGTTTTTGTTTATGGGTAATGAAATTGCTCAGGAACGTGAGTGGGATCATGCTGGGGCTTTGGATTGGAATTTGCTTGGTCATTCAGACCATCGTGGCGTCCAGTTGCTTGTTCGTGATTTAAATTATCTTTACCGTTCAATGGTTGGTTTATATGGACAGGAGTTTTCCCAAGAAGGTTTTGAGTGGCTGGATTGTCATGATGCTGCTCAGTCTGTTGCAGTTTATTTAAGACATACCGGTGAATCTTTGCCGTTAGTTGTTATTCTTAATTTTTCTGCGACAGGTCGGATGGGCTACCAGATTGGTGTGCCATTGCCTGGTCTTTATCGGGAAGTTATTAATTCTGATGCCGATTGTTATGGTGGTAGTGGTATGGTCAATGATGAGTATTTGTATGCCGCACCAATTTTTTGTATGGGTCAATCTTGCTCTTTATTGGTTAATTTGCCTCCGTTATCAGGTATAGTTTTGATGCCATGCGGTCTTAAAGAGGGGGCGAGGGGTTGCGGTTGAAGAAGGGTTGTTATTTTGGTAAATTTTTTATAGTTATTTGAATTTTAATGGCTATTCTTTTTGTCTTTTTCGCTTTTAGTGATTTTTGGCGGATTTTTCTTTTATGTTGTTTGGTTTTTTCTGGGTGGGCTTATCGTGAAGTTGCAACAGTTACGTTATTTGATTGCGATTGTTCGTAATCGTCTGAATATTTCGATGGCGGCTGAGAGTTTGTATACTTCTCAACCGGGTATCAGTAAGCAATTGCGTTTGTTGGAAGAGGAGTTGGGCGTGGAGTTGTTTGGTCGTAATGGTAAGCATTTGACTGACGTTACTCCAGTTGGCCGGCAAATTATTGCCAAAGCTGAGAATATATTATGTGAGGTTAATAATATTCATATTTTGGCTGAAGAATATCGTGATGATCGTCGTGGTAGTTTGTCTATTGCTACTACGCATACTCAGGCCCGTTATGTGTTGCCTTCGGTGATCAGGGTTTTTAGGGAGCGTTATCCCGCAGTAGTTTTGCAGATTCACCAAGGGTCGCCGGTACAGATTGCTGAGTTGGTTCAGTCAGGTGAAGTAGACTTTGCGATTGCTACTGAGGCGATGGAGTTATTTGATCATTTAATGATGATGCCTTGTTATGTTTGGCAGCGGTGTGTTCTTGTTCCCTTGGGTCATCCTTTGACTTTGATTAAGGAGTTAACATTAGCTGATATTGCTTGTTATCCTTTGGTAACATATGTGTTTGGTTTTACTGGTCGATCTCAGTTGGATGAGGCGTTTCGTGTTGCTCGGTTAAAACCTGTGGTCGCTTTTACTGCGACTGATGTTGACGTGATTAAAACTTATGTTCGTTTAGGTATGGGTGTGGGCATTGTGGCTAGAATGGCTTATGATCCGTATTATGATCAGGATTTGGTTCAGTTGTCGGCGGGTCATCTTTTTTCTTCTAATGTGACTAAGATTGGTTTTAGGCGTGGTACTATTTTGCGTTGCTATATGTATGATTTTATAAATCTCTTTTCTTCCCATTTGACGAGAGAACGAGTGCTGTTGGTTGAGAAGGCGCGTACTGCTGAGGAGGTTGCGGTGTTGTTTTCAGATGTTGATCTGCCTGTTCTTTGATGATTTTATGGGGGATGATGATGATATATCAGCGAGATTCTTATTCACCTTCTGTTGGGATCTTGCGAGTTACGCTGCTAGAATGTTTTGAGAAATTTCTAGTAGAGCTTGATGCGTTTTGTGTGAGTGTTCGGCATGATGGATTGCCTGTATGGGTCTCACGAACTGAAGCTGAGTTGCAGGATTCCCTCGACATGCGATTGAAAGCGATTCAGCTTTATCGGGCATTATGGTATCAGGGTAGTGAGGATGGGCGGGAAACATTGACTTGTCCGGGTATTGTGGGTGCCAGTGCGGAAACCTTGGTTGCCGCACTGGCTTGTAATGTCGCTAAGGATGCGTTTAAGGCAGCGGTACTGGCGCTTAAAAAGGCAGGGCGAATCGAAGAGAAAATGGTAATGGCTGATCTGCATCGTCGCCAGGAATCGATTGCGGTGGCTATGCGTCAAATGGGGGTGACTCGACTCAATCTTAAACAGGTATATCGACATATTCCATTATTGACGGAGCGCCCGATTAAAGTGGGTTTTACTTGGTCAAGGCAGAGTCGAGTTATTCAGCGGCTGAGTCTGGTTGAGGCTCGGCGTTTGCTGGAACAGCGAGTTGAGACACCTCAGATTATTGTAGAACGGCAACGTTTGGCACAACTGGATGATCATGAAGTATTGGCGCAAGTTCGTAGCGTTTGTCCGCATCTACGCGCTAACTTGGTATTTGCTGTTAATGGCGGTTCTGGGGTGCGGCGGCGATTAATGCAAACTCCATTGCCGGTTTTGGTACCGTTGCAATCTGGTCAACAGTTGCCCGAATTCGTGCCGGTCGCTTTGGAACCGCCCGTTGGCCTTCGTTTGCGACGAGCCGATGTGCGAATTGAGGATGAACCGTTGTTGCCTTCGGTGCGGGTTCATCGTTATCGCTTGCCCTACCGTAGGTGATGGTATAAAAACAGCCTTATTCATTAGGGACGCCGATCCTGGGTGGTAGATGTGCCGGACTGAATCTACTCCGCTGCTTTGCTCCTGTGCCCCGGACAAAATGTCCTAAACTAACCGGCAAGGTTTCTCCCTTCACTGTCCTTACTACCTAAACCTGCGAGAATCGCCCATGTCCTTCCG
>JFJP01038902.1_pt1 | contig 24131 bp, 20 predicted proteins | sample 431651 | NCBI WGS metagenome assembly JFJP01 (sample SAMN02602958, study PRJNA72255) | Microbial mat metagenome, whole genome shotgun sequencing project. | biome: fresh water; feature: sink hole; material: water; isolation source: purple microbial (photo- and chemosynthetic) mats found in...
GATGAGATCATAGCCAGTTTGGAAATTCTGACTATGCTAATAGAGATAGACGACGAAAAAGAAGTACTCATGGCTTGCAAAAGACGGCTGACCGAAGGAATTCAGAAACTAAAGGACATTGGATTACCGCAGCATGTTATTGAACAATTCGATAAGCAATAGTGCCTCGCTGCTGAATCTCATTATTCTTCAGATTCATCACAAATTATATTCCCTACCTTAGTTTTCGCAGCAAAACAAAACGGTAGGGATTATTTTTTTGTAAAAACCGAAACCAATAAATATGACAAGTTTTTTTTCATGTCAGATTCAATAGCATTTTATAATTTTACCATAAAATGAACCAAAATTATTTTTCATGAAAAATATACTCTGCACACTCATCATATTTTTACACTTTTTCAAATCAGAAACACAAGCACAGGAAGTTGTATTCCAAGACAACGTGCGGGTTTTGTATTCCATAAATTACAACAATCCGCACCAGACCGATTTTAATGCGCAACGCATCATCAAGCTTATTTCCGATGCCAATAATATTCCGCTATATTCGGTTTCGGTAGATGTGAGATACGATGAGATAACCAAAATACTGCAAACTGGCACACAGCTAAAACTTTCTGCAGAAATAAGAAATCCCGAATTTTCGGGAGATTGCTTTTACAAAGATTTTCCCCTCACCCATATGCTCATGCCCGATGAGATCAACTTTACAGTAAATCTAATTTCATTCCCAAGCAAAAGCTTGGTTTGGCAAAAAAAATACACCGAAGATTTTAAGAACGGACAAACTCAACTTTTTAATTTCAACTACACAGATACTACCCGCAGCAGATTCAAAATGGATATATCCGATATATCTTTGGTATATAGTTTTCAGACTTATACAAGAATATCAGAATACACCGACCTTATAAATGCATACTACAAAGACGCTAAAATACTTGAAAACATAAATCGACAGATGGGAATGGTAAACCTGAACCAACTCGATCAGCTTCGCATTCAGCAGCAAAACCTGCGCAATATGCGAGCAGATATAAGGGCGATCGACAGCAAAGACTATTACCGCAAACTTGATTTGCATCAAAACGATCCTCTCAGATTTTCGTCTTACTTCCGCGAAACTGAAAATAAACTCAATGCGGCCGAAAACGATGTGGAACAGCAAATAAGGATGTTGCCAGGTATCTATTTTGAACAAGGATTCAAGTTGGCACAAGCAGGAAATTCGGATGGTGCCTTGCACTGGTATAACATGTCCCTAAGGGAAAATCCCGATTTCGCTCCTGCAATAATTGAAACTGCCCGCATCTTTTATCAAAAAAACAAACTCACGGAGGCCATGGAGAAAGTATTGTATGTGAAAGAACGCCTGCGTACCGACCCAGCTGCTACTACCAACAATGAGCAACTGGCTGAAGACATAATAGATGCCTTGCTCAATATTGCCACAAAAAGTACAAAACAACGCAGCTACAATGAGGCACTGAAGCAGATAACCGCAATAAATACATTTTGCGAGCGGATGCAATTGTACAACTGCGCTGAGAAAACTGCAAATGCTACATCTGATGCTGCGGTGGGTTTGTTCGGACAGATGCTCGATAATATCATAAATATGCTCAATGGCAATCAGTTGGCCAATGCTGAAAAACAAATAGGTGAGGCCAATGCACTGGGGCAGCAGTATGCACTCTTTCTCAACTATGAGCCCGCCATAGCCGAACAATACAACAACTTATATAATGCCTACACACAGTCTGCCAATAGCTCATCGTACAACGCCAGATGGGAAGAAGCACTGCTACAGGTGAAAAATGCACGAAGGATTTGCCAAACTTACAAAAGCGTAAATTGCACACCGGAGCTTGACCAAATTGAACTGGAAGCACGCAATGGAATATCTTCAAATTACTTGCAAAAAGCTTCGGACTATAGGTATACTTGGCGCTTGAGCGAGTTGCCACTAGAGAATGCTCTGGAAAAAAGAATAAATCAAGCGAAGTATACAGATTATATTGCTAGAGGCAAAAATCTGATAAGCAGCAATCCAACTGAGGCTCTGGTGTTTTTCAGCAAGGCAAGCGATATTACCATTCAACGCGGATACGAATTAGTAAACCAGAATAATCTCAACCAAGCACGAAGTGTATTTGCTGAAGCCAGGCAGATAGCTGTTAGTTATAATATGAGCACCAATACCGATGTAACAGCCAAATTGGACGACCTTCGGGCAAAAATATTTAGCAAAGAATGCCAGAACAGATATGCACAGTACGAAAAATTGGCGCAAGAGGGCGAAATGCTTATTAAAAAATTAACATTTATTGAGGCTGAACGAAAATTGGCAGAAGCAATTTCATTTTCAAATCAATATAATGAGTGTCAAATTAATACATCTAACGTTGTTGCCAGGCTCGATGAAATCTTTCCAGCTGCCCGATTTGAAGAATACCTGATAGAAGTAAACAGCCTGATAATGAGTAAGTCATTTACACGAGCGATAGAAATTTATGCTCAGCTGGAATCATACCATACTGAATTTAACTTAAGAAGCCTCAATATTAATTACTTACCCCTCGAGAATTTTGCACTTACTAAAAATAACGATTTCATATACTACCTGGCTCAGAAATATGTAGGTGAAAAAAATCCGCTCAAAGGACTTTATTATTTGGATGAACTTAGGAAACGTAAATACTCGGCATCCGAAACCCGCCAAATACAGGAAGCTGCTGCTCGCCAACTCGCTTTGTCTGATTATCAGAAAGATGCACAAGCAGATTCTAAACTGCTAGTATTACAATATACTATGAAGGACAAATGGTACAAACGTTTCTCAAAAGCATATCTGAAGGAATGGAAGCGCCTACGTAAATAGCAGATATTTTAAAAGATAAGTAAAATGTATAAAATAATGTTAAAGCTACGCAACCCAAAGAATAATCATTGCATCTTTGCAGTGTAGTTTATCGATGAAATTTTCTTTCAGAAATAAAATACTAAACCAAAATTCGTAGCGTTATAGCTAAGTTTTTAATTAATTTAAATTACTAACCAAAACAAATTAAACTTATGAAAGTTTTGAATTATTTGATGGCATTTATGATGATCGCTTCAATGGGTATCTTCGCTTCTTGTACCGACGATGCAGTTGCTCCAACAGTTGAAGTTGCTCTGAAAGGCAAACCAAGTTTCGAAAAATCTACTGCTGTTACTTACACTGTAACTGCTGCTACTACTGACGAAGAAGATTTTGCTTCTTCTGTAGCTGTTACCGATGCTAGCGGAAAAATTTCTGCCAATGCAAACTTTGCTTCAGGTTCAAGTTCAGTTGACGTAACTGTAAACATTCCTGCTGATGCAACAGCTGGTATGGCTTTCACACTTACATTCACAGTTATGACTGACAAAGAAGGCGAAGGCTCTGCTACTGCTTCTTTCACAGTTGTTGCTAACCTTGTAGCTTCTAATGGTACTATCTACCACATGTTGGGTGCTAAAGCAGGTGCTTGGGACTTAGTGAAAAATGTTGAGAAAAAATCTGCTGATGCAGAAGCTGACAAAGACATGAAAAACACTACTACCGCTGCTACTACTCCTGACAATGGTTTCTTCGATGCTAAATGGGAAGCTGGTAATGCTACCAGATACGTAAAAGTAACTGGTTTTGACTATGCTACTGCTAGCTACGAATCAGCTAAAGCTGCTTACGCTGCTGGTACAGCTGTTGCAAAACTTGCTGCTGAAGTTATGACTGGTGACATTTTTGTTGCTAAACTTCGTGGTGAAGAAAAATATGCAGTTATCAAAATTGAAGCTGTAAATCGTACACCTAACAATGCTAATGGTACTTTTGAGAACCTTGACAACATCGTTTTCTCTTACAAAAAATCTGCTAACGCAGTTAAAAACAGCCAATACATATTCTATTAATAGTATTAGCTCTTAAAGTCTAAGAGGGAATGTTACATTCCCTCTTTTTTTATATCTTTAAGTGTCATATATTTAATCACCAAATACTTTTACCCATGAAAATCAAAATATTATTTTTTGTATTTATTTCATTCCTCACTTTCCAGATGCAAGCGCAAACTACGGTGAAGGATAAAGACGGGAATGAATATAAGACTGTTACTATTGGCGGTAAACTATGGATGGCCGAAAACCTGAGAGCTAAACAGACAAAAGGTGGAGTTGAGCTCGAATCTTTTGTATATCCTGAAGCCGACATAACAAAAAACGGTAGGTTGTATAGCTATGAAGTGGCTGCCAATATGTGCCCGGAAGGATGGAGCCTCCCTACCGAAGCCGATTGGGACAATGTATTCAAAAACATTGCAGAAGTGGATATTGTACCACAATTGCTCGAAGGTGGTAGTACTGGTCTGAACCTTACACTTAGTGGGCTGCGTGGCGAAGATTCCGGAAAATTTGATGGAATGGGCAACAGCGGTTGGTATTGGGTAAAATCTGAACCCGAAGCCAATTTGGGAAGTGTGAAAATGATTGTAAGGGGCAACCCACAAGTCATGAAGGCGCTTTCGAGCAAAGACGGCGGTAATAGCGTACGTTGTGTAAAAGATTAAGGCCTTTCGATAAGCATTTTCAATTGCTCTTCAGTTATTTTGGCAAGTTCATCGGCCGTAATTCCTTCGGGTACGTTTACAGCTATGGGCTTGCCAAATTTTATTTTCAAGGGAACCGGTTTTATCAACCACCCTCCTTTGGGGCTTAGCTCCCACATGCCCGAAATACCAACCGGAACTATAGGCAATCCTGCTTTAGTAGCCATCAGAAAAGGCATTTTTTTTAGCTTTTGCAATTTACCATCTCGGGTGCGTGTACCTTCGGGGAATATGATAACAGAATTACCGGCAAGGGCATAATTTTTTAGCCGCTCAAAACTTTCCATACTTTTGGTAGCACTACTGCGGTCTATGGGTATGTTGCCGTACCTACGGGTAGCCCTGCCGTAAAATGGCCATTTGAAATGGTGAGCAGCCTCTCCACCTCTTATAAAAAAAGGAATAAAGCCAGCAGTAAGCGGTATATCAAGAAAACTGATGTGGTTGGGCATAAAGAAATATGCTTGTTTTTTATCCAAATGCTCAAGTCCTTCCACATCTACCCGTACAAATATAACCTTGAATATGAGCCTGAGCAGACGCTTAAACATAGGGTCGAGTTTTGGTGACGATGCAAAATATGTTGCAACTATAAGCCACAATAGGGTAAAAATAAAAACAAAACCTCCGGTAATCCAGACATATAACGATATCAAATATTTCATTTGTCAATTTTCAATAATCCACAAAAATACAACTAAATTTCAATTTTGAACCTGTCCTAAAAATTGAACTATCAAAAACCAGGTAAAAGTTGATGATTTTGTATAGCGTGTACTTATAAACGTGGGTTAGAAAAGGATAACTTTTAGTATTTCCTCAACTTTTGTGATAGATGCTTTTAAACCCAAATAAATTGATTGCATGCGCATGATACATATTGGCAGTATATTTTTATAACTTTAGTAGGCCATTATCTGATAATTGTTGAAAAATATGATATGTTTAAAATATTAGTGCTTAATAATCAGTAATATAAAAAAAACTTATGCAGTTTAAACAATAAGTATTACTTTAGTGGTAAGGAATTTGTTATTTTAGTAGTGTTTTTTAAGCAAAAACTACTCATTTTGTAAAAAATATACGGATGAAGATAAGGTTTACAATCGGCAGAAAATTGGCCATTGGATTCGGCGTGCTGCTCATTGCCGTGCTCTGGACCAGTACAGAAACATATACTACACTTGGCGAAAATCTGGAAATCAATAAAAAGATAACAGAAGTATACTCGCCATCCACAGCGTATCTCAACGACTTATTCTTTCTGATTACAAACTCAAAAATGTTGATTAAAAACTGGGTTTTTATTGAAAAACTTCCTGACACTCAGGACAAAATGAAACTCAGAAATATACATGCCACCGAATATCCGGAGTTGCTCGAACGATTAAATTTGCTAGCCGGAGGTTGGGATCAAGGAGATTTGCAAGCATTCAGAGAGCTTACGCAATCTATAGATACCTTGTTCGAAGAACATAAATTGATCATGGATCAGCTCAACAATTTTGAAAGCTATGACAATTTTGTCATCTTGCTTCCTGCCACAATGAAAGTGGAAGAGAATGGCGACCTTATATTGCTCACCGACAGGATTTTGGTAAAACTTGGTAAGCTAATAGAAAGCCATAGCAAAATTGCTGAAGAGGCCAACCTACAAACCAAACGTTCGTTCGCCAGATTCCAACAGCTTATTGTAGGTATGGGTATCTTACTTGCGATTTCCATCATTGTTATATTCTTTGTTACATCGCGGGCATTGGTTCGACCCATTGATACGCTGAAAGAAGTTATAAACCAGATGGGAAAAGGTGAACTACCAGATCAGAATTTAAAACTTACCTCCGACGAGATTGGTGAAATGTCGAAGGCACTGCTTGAGCTCATAAGCGGATTGCGACGAATCTCTGACTTCGCTACCGAAATAGGTAAAGGGAACTTTATTAGCGAATTCAGGCCACTCAGCGAAAAGGATGCTTTGGGCAACTCTTTGTTGCTAATGCGTGAAAACCTGAAACGTGCAGCCTCCGATGAAGCTTTGCGTAAGCAACTCGATAATCAGCGTAGTTGGGCAACTCAAGGTATTGCCAAGTTTGGTGAAATTCTCCGTGAAAATAACGACAATCTTGAAGAACTTTCAACAATCATCATCAGTGAATTGGTCAAATATCTGAATGTAAATCAAGGTGGTTTGTTTATATTGAATGAAGAAGACGATAATGTTTATCTCGATTTGGCGGCTTTTTATGCATACGATCGCAAAAAATATAAAGAAAAACGTATTGAAGTAGGTGTTGGATTGGTAGGGCAAGCAGTCAAGGAAAATGAAACCATGTACATTACCGATATACCACCGGGATATATACACATCTCAAGTGGATTGGGTACAGATACCCCTCGCAGTTTAGTAATAGTGCCTATAAAAATAGACAAGGATATTTATGGCGCTGTAGAATTGGCTTCATTTACCGAAATAGAGCCATACAAAATTGAATTTATCGAGAAAATAGGAGAAAGTATTGCATCTGCTATTTCGAGGGTTAAAATAAATATCAAAACCAGCAAATTGCTTACTGAATTGCAGGAAAAATCTAATCGTTTGGCTTCGCAGGAAGAACAAATGCGCCAAAAAATAATTGAGATGGCTACTGCTCAAGAAATACAAATTCAGCAAGAAACGTTGCAACGCGATAAGATAAAAAAAGACTATGAAATAAAAATGGCTCAGCTTGCCGCCAAAAACGATAAGCAGATTCAAGATATCACTTCGCAGCGGTTCAAACTTGAAAGTAATTATAGTGCCATCAATACTTCGCTTGGCCTTGCCGAGTATGACATTTCAGGTATGATGATTTCTGCAAACCCGCGTTACCTGAAACTTTCGGATATGATTCTGGATCAACTCAAAGGTCGTCACCACAGCGATTATATGTACGATTCGGATGTAAATACACTTGAATATCAGTCTCTTTGGGCAGATCTAAGCAAAGGCAAAGTAGTGTCTGCAGACCGTCACTTTCAGTTCACCGAAAGCGAACGTTGGTTCTACGAAACACTCGCTCCGGTAAAAGACGATGAAGGGCGTTTCAGTAAAGTGATAGCAATAGTTTTTGATATTACCAGCTTGCGCGAGAAAGAACGTGAATGGCAAAAACGCCTTGATGATGCATACAATGAGCTCGATCGTTTCAAAAAACTCAAGTAGGTAACCAAAGCCAATGCCAGGTGCTGAAGTTTTTAAATATATACCGCGTCCCGATTCCGGTAGAAGGTTTGTAATACCCGATATACACGGTTGTAGCAAGACTTTTCATACTTTGCTTTTCGATATAATTAAACTTACACCAAATGATCAGCTTTTTCTTTTGGGAGATTATGTAGACAAAGGAATAGATACTAAAGGAGTGCTTGATACTATTTTAAACCTAAGAAATGAAGAATATCAGATTTTCCCGCTTCGAGGAAATCACGAGGAAATGCTTTTGGAGTATAACAAAGAGGAATTCCGCTTTTTGGAGTGGCATCTAAAGAAAAACAATGCATTGAATTTGCTCAAAGACAATAAAGTACGTAAGAAATACAGAAAATTTTTCCAATCTTTGTCTTATTATTATATCCTTGATAATTTTTTCTTGGTTCACGGTGGATTCGATTTTACCAAAGAAAATCCTTTTGATGACCTTACTTCTATGATTTGGTATCGTGGTATGACACCAAACACCCAATACCAAGGCAACAGGATCATAGTGCACGGACATCAGCCCGCATATATTGAAGACATAATAAGCATGGTTGAGAACCGAAACCTTGTAATTAATCTTGATAATGGTGCTGTATACAACCAGAAGCACAAACACAAGGACACTTCCCGCTTGGGCAATCTGCTTGCCCTAAACCTCGATACTTTCGAGCTCCATATTCAGCCTAACATAGATACTATCTAGTTTCAAATCATAAGTTTCATTCCTTTTCGAGAAGGAACCGAGTATTTGAATATTTCTTTATGTTGTGATTATGAATTTATATGATTAATTTTGCATATATACCATACACGTTGAATTATGTCCAATAAAAAGCTGATACGATTTGACTGGGCCATGAAAAGCCTATTGCGCGATAAGGCCAATTTCGAAGTATTGGAGGGGTTCTTCCAAAGGACGAGGATGATAATTTTATTCGTATTGATCTTTTGGTACTAGATAGCCAGAACCGAAAAATTTATATAGAGATACAGAATGTGCGGGAAATGGATTACTTGAAAAGTCTGCTTTATTCTACATCCAAAATAATAGTGGAGCACCAGAAACTAAGACAAGACTTTACCGACGTCAGTAAAGTTATTTCAATCAGCATTTTATATTTCAATTTGGGTTTGGGAGACGATTATCTGTACTACGGCACAACTAAATTTACGGGAATCAATACGGGTGAACCTCTGCTCATGGTTGACAAGCATATTTTCCCGGAATACTATCTCATTACCGTTGAGAGATATCGGAATATTATTCAGAAACGAATTGATGAATGGATTTATATTTTCAAAAACAATGAAGTCGCAGCAGGTTCGGTGTCCAAAAATATAGATATAGCAGAGCAAGTACTTTCCGAAATAAATATGACTGACGCTGAACGTAAACGATACGAAAAATACCTTGTAAATCTGATACGCGATGCCGATGTATTGAGAACAGCAAGAATTGAGGGCGAACTTAGAGGAAAGTTGGAAGGAAGATTAGAAGGAAAAATTGAAGGAAAAATTGAAGGAAAATTGGAAGTGAAGATTGAAATTGCATTGGAAATGATAGCCAATGGCGAAACCAACGAAAAAATTGCAAAATATACCCAGCTTTCTGATGAACGGATAAATGAATTGCGCAAAAAGCCGAACGACTAGCAATTCATTTAGTTTTTTCGGTCAGCCATTATTTTGTAATTAGCTGTTTTTCATCTCTTTCACATATCTGCGTTTGCGCATGTACAACATACCAAATGAGAAAAGGCTGATAAACAATAGCGTTCCGCCTACATTTACAATTTGCCAAAATAGTAGATCTTCTTTGACTCTCTGTTTATCGAGCATCCTTAGCTTAATTTCACGGTTGCGAATGGTCATAAGTCCCATATCGTCGCACAGATAATTCACAGCATTTACTATAAATTGAGTATTTCCTGTAAAAACACGTTTTGCATAACGGTCGAAACCAAGCGGATAGGGTTCACCTTTGTCTGAAACTATATTTTTTATCATATCTCCATCCGAAACTACGATTACTTTTCCTGTATCGCTTTCAAATTTTGGGATATATCCTTCTTTAACCAAAGGTGCGGGCCTATTGGCAAATACACTTGTAAACCTGCCTTCCAACAAAACGGCTACAGGCTTGGATGGTGCTCTGAAATCTGAAGCTTCTATTTTTTTTCCCAGGTTCTCGAAATGTATCGGAAGTGGGGTACCATTGATTCGCGAATATGCCGAGGTAGACAATAAAACGGTCTTCTTCACCGGCAAATCGGGGTTTACAGTATCTACAGTACTTATAAATTCTGTACGAATAACATCGAGGTATTTATTGATGGAATGTGAATTGTTGGTAAGCAGCAGCGGGAAGTATGTCCATGGATACCAGCGTATAACGGATTGGCCATCGTAGCCATTTGTAGAAACGCCTATTTGTGTACATTGCATATCTTCAACCAAATCGGGGTTTATGCGCACACCGTACTTAAAGAGCATATCTTCGAGGTTATTAGAAAATGGAATGGCAAGGGTTTGTGCTTGACGATTCAGACTATCCATTTCAACCTGAGCACCTTCGAGCATAAAAAGTACTTTTCCGCCATACATTACATATTGGTCGAGTATGTATTTATCAATCTCTGAAAAACGTTGCGTAGGTTTTGCTACAATCAGAGCATCAAATGTTTGTAAGTTGCCAAGTTGGCCGGTAAGCGGCCCCCGCTGCACCTCGTAGTACTCGCTCAGGCTGTTGGCTATGCTGGATACATCGTATTCACTCAGTTCGCCATGTCCTTCTATGAATGCTACTTTACGTGTTTCGTTCTGGCTTAGTTTGCGCAATGCATTGGTCAGTTCATACTCAAGCGACTGTATAGAATTCTGGATATTCATTTCCGATCCGGGTACTACCGTAGCTTCTTTTTTGAGCAAACTCACACCTGTTTCCATGCCATTGTAGCTAATCACTATGCCCGGGAAAAGCATCACCGATTCCTTAGAATCTACGTCAGATTGCTCCACTTCAAATGGTTTCAGTCCCAGTTCTTGCAGGTACTTATATTTTGCAAAACGCTGTTCTTTGTTGGCTGCGAGGGTAGGATTTTCGTAGGTGATGAAAATATCTTCACGCGTTTGTTCATCAAATTCGTTGAGCAACTCTATAAGTGAAGTACGCAGGCGGGCAAACTGGATGGGCATATCGTCCGATTCCAGATATATTTTAATGACAATTTCTTTGTCAAGTGATTTTAGCATTTCCTTGGTTGTAGTATGCAGCGAATACCGTTTTTCGGCAGTAAGATCTGCCCGGAAATACACCCATGCGCCTATTAGGTTTACCACCAGAACCAACAATAGGGTAGGAATTATTCCCGAATATTTACCCCATTTATGTCCACGTTTTTCAAATATATTGGCTACCATTTTCTGCTTTTTATTTTTAACGTGGTTAAATACAAAAATACGAACGATGCACTGGCAAAATAAAGTATATCGCGGCTATCTACCACACCACGGCTTATAGAAATATAGTGCGCCTCTATGCTGAGGGCCGATATATAAGTGCCAAATGGCCTCATTCCGGTAAGATTGCCCAGCTCAAACAACCCTATGTACATGATAAATGTGAGTATAACGGCTATCAGAAATGCAATGATTTGGTTATCGGTGAGCGATGAGCTGAATACTCCAATACTTACATACACCGATGCGAGTAGTATCAGTCCCAGAAATGAACCTGACGTGCCGCCGGTGTCCATCACGCCACGTGGCGAACCCAAGTACCAAACCGTGAAAAAATATATAAGCGTAGGCAGAATACTTATAAGTACCAGCACCAGAGCCGAAAGGTATTTAGCAAATATCAACCCGAACTCAGATATGGGGCGTGTAAGCAACAAATCGAGTGTACCTGTTTTGGCTTCTTCTGCTATCAATCGCATTGAAATGGCCGGAATGAGAAACATAAACATCCAGGGCGAAAGTATGAACAGCGAATCGAGCGATGCATACCCCGATAGAGGAATATTGAACGAACCGGGAAAAATCCAAAGCAAGACTCCATTGGTAGTAAGGTATACCATGACTACCAGATATCCGGTGAGCGAACCAAAAAAGCCTTTGAAATCCTTTAAAAATACTGATAGCATATGCTAATTGGGGTATGTAATATAGGTTTGTTTATGCAAAAGTAAAAGATTACATCAATTTTGATGCAAGTCATCTGATTTTTTAAAGTTAAGAATTGTTAGGATTGTTTTATTATTGAACGGATTGCAAATTTGCGAAGAGCAATGAGTTTAGTCTGGTTTATTTTCTTATGCCTCATATAAATGGAAATCTCTGATTCTATGAACGAGAATGGTCATGTTGAAATATTTTTTTAGAATACAAATAATTTTTGTTGTTTTATTCATCATTAGTATCAAATTTGCCTTAAGCATCAATTGTATTAATAATTATTGAAATGAGAATAAAAGGATTTTTATTATGCACTTTCATTATTGCAATGTTGGTTTTGAGTGCATTCCATGCTTATTCACAAAATGCCAGAATGCAATTGAATACCAATACAATAGATAATAACAAAGTCGTTTTTCTCGATACCCTTTGGGATTTTTACCCCCAAACTTTTATTCAGCCTCAGGAATTGGAGCAGAACATGCTCGCTAAGAAACAAATACGCGTTCCGGGCTATTGGGATGCACAGTTGGACACTGCTTATTTGTGGGGATATGGTACTTACCATTTAGAATTGCTCAACAATAGTGTAGACAAGGATGTGGTAATACATGTGGGGCAAATTTTGGATGCATACAAACTATATATCAACGGGCAATTAGTAGCATCAAGTGGCGAAATTGCTACCAACAAGGCCGAATTCAAGGGCGGATTTAAACCTCAGATATCCCATATAAAGCTTCTGAATGGCACCAACCATGTAGTTATTCATATCGCCAATTTCGAAAACCATCATTCCGGTATTTACAATTCCATAGAAATAGGTACCCCTTGGGCTATATTTTTTTATATAATTCAATATGTCGCATTCGATTTGATACTTTTTGGCAGTCTCTTGTTCATGTCTATATACCATTTTGCTCTGTTTGGAATGCGACGTGAGGATAAATCGACCCTCATTTTTGCCATTTTTAGTCTGCTCATGGCTGTGCGCACTGCCCTCACAGGCAGCGAATCCGTGAGTTACATTTTTCCCGAAATCTCGTTCCAACTTTCTTACAAACTGGAATACCTATCGTTTTATATGGGTATGCCTGTTTTTGGCTATTTCATTCATTCCTTGTTCAAAGAAATGGTTCAGATTAAGTTTATTCACATACTTACTGCTGTCTCTGCCATTTTCAGTGCCAGTGTAATATTTACCAATATTGAATTCTTTACGTTTTACGTGGAGTATTATCAGTTATTTACCTTGCTCGTCTTGGTGTATTACATTTTTGTAATAGTTAAAAGCATCATCAGACACACTCCTGCAGCATGGATTCTGGGATTAGGCATTCTTGCTTTTTTTATTGCAATCTTCAATGATATGCTTTTTATCAACGGGTTTATTCAGAGTATAGATCTCGCTCCTTTCGGATTTTTTATATTTATGTTTTCGCAGGCTTACCTCATTTCTCACCGCTTCAGTCTGGCATTCATGCAGAACAAAGAATTGAGTGCCGAACTCGATGATAAGTATAAAAACCTGGAACAGATAGTGCAAAAAAGAACTGCCGAGATACAACAGCAAAAAGAGGAAATAACTGCCCAAGCAGAACTGTTACACCAATCTAACCGTGAACTTGAAAAGCTTTCTATAGTGGCCAGTGAGACAGATAATGCAGTAATCATTTTTGATAAAAATCTGAATATTGAATGGGTAAATATTGCTTTTGAACAAATATATGGCTACAATCTGCAAGAATTTGTGGCAGCTCGAGGCGCCAATATTCTCGATAATACCAATGGCCAGAATATTCAAGACAAAATTGAGCTCCTTAAAAACAGTGGAAAAAGCTTTAGCTATGAAAATGCAATAAATGATCGGGATGGAAATGAAAAGTGGATGCAAACAACGCTCACTCCTGTTTTCGACGAGAGCGGAAATTTATCGAAACTGGTTGCCATAGATTCAGATATTACAAAAGTAAAGGTAGCCGAGCAGGAGATACGTAGACGAAATATTGAAATTCAGTTACAAAAGGAAAACCTCGAAACACAAAATGCTAAGATTGAATTTCAGAACCACCACATAAATTCCAGCATCAGGTATGCCAAAGACATACAACAGGCCATACTCCCCATCAACGACCAACTAAACAAAAACCACAAGACTTTTGTAATATACGAGCCCAAAGATGTGGTATCTGGCGATTTGTATTGGGTGAGTTGCGTGGATAAATATCAATTCTTCGCGGTGATAGACTGCACCGGGCATGGCGTTCCGGGCGCATTTATGTCTATGATTGCCGAGCGGCTTATGAGCTCTATTGTAAACGAAAAACATATTTTAGACCCAAGTGCTATACTGGCTGAATTGGAACAAGAGGTTGTAAAAGCCCTGAAACAGCAGCAAACCGAAAACAAAGATGGCATGGATGTTTGCATAGTTCGTGTTGAAAAAGGAAGCAATCACTTCAATGTAGTTTTTGCGGGTGCCAAACGCCCGCTTATCCTATATCGCCAACAAACCAAAGAGTTGCAACTCTTAAAAGGGGACCATTTTTCTATTGGCGGCATCATAAACCGCAACAATAAACTATTCTTCACATCGCAACAACTACAACTCTATAAGGGCGATATGCTTTATCTGAGTTCAGATGGTTATATCGACCAGAATAATTTGAATAGAAAAAGATTCGGTACAGAGCGCCTTATGATTCTTCTTAAAGAAATTGCCGAGCTTGAAATGGATGTTCAAAAAAACATCATGATGACCATACTAAAACAATTCCAGAAAGATGAGCATCAGCGCGACGATATCACCATTTTAGCCATACAACTATAACCGTTAGATAGGTTCTGCTGAAAAATAAAAATCTCACAGTAATTTAATTACTTAGCTGGTTTGTTTACATGTATTGATGCAAACAATAAATACTAAAAATGAAGTAAAACAAGCACCTAAGATGATCAATAAGGTAATAAGGTTGTATTCATTGATTCTTTTAATTTCTACTATGGTTTGAACCACCGATAAGGTTTTAATACCTTATTTTCAGTTAAAACCTTAGTAGAAAATTATTTCAAAGAGCTAGGATTACCTTATTACCTTATTTTTTAAATGAATACGGTCGAATAAGATGTGTTATAAAGAGGATTTATGAGAGAGGCTGAGTTTTTCAGCAGACCCTAAATGCTGAATTTGTTTTAAAAACTACGTTCATTCACAATTCCACATCTTTGGCAGCCAGCGCAGAATAAAACACCCTTTGTATTTTTTGCCTTACATACATTTTTTGCAACAATTCGTTGTCGAGGCTTGGGTATATTCTGTTGGAAAGAAAAACATAATTCAACCCACATTGCGGGTCGGCCCAGGCTATGGTTCCTGTGAAGCCTGTGTGTCCGAAACTCAGCGACGAAGCACTAGAGCAAACACCATTCTCGGGCGTGGAGGTACCAGTGGTTTTATCGAAACCCAATGCACGTCGGTTTCCGTTTCGTTCGTAGGGTTGAGAGTTGAAAGTCTGGAAGGTGGATTCCTGAACATATCTTTCTCCCCCATATTCACCTTTTCCCAGGTACATTTCCATCACCTTAGCCACATCGTTGGCACTGCCAAATAGCCCGGCGTGGCCTGCAACTCCCCCTGACATAGCTGCGCCAAAATCGTGTACATAGCCTTGTATGAGTTGTTTCCGGAATGTTTTATCGTCTTCGGTAGGCGGAATCATATTGAGCGGATATTTGTGTATGGGATTGTAGCCAAGTGTGTAAGCCCCAAGACGTTTGTAGTAAAGCGAATCGAGCAGCACATCATAGGTGGAAGATGTTTTTTCCTCGATTATTTTTTTTAGCATGAAAAAACCAATGTCGCTGTACAAATACCCCGATTTCCGGTTTAGCTTCGAATCAAAAATTTCGGTAAGCATGGTATCTGTGTAGCTTGTAAGCAAATACATGTCTTTTGCAACCTCCAGCATATGTAAGCTATCCGGCTGACTTGCATACAATTCGGGCCGAAGCCTGTCGAGTCTTTTTCTTCCTTGCCTTTCGAATGTGTGGAGGTAAAACGGAATCCATGCCTTGAGCCTTGCCTGATGCGTGAGAACTTGCTTAACGGTGATGTCTTTTTTGTTTGTAGTATCCAAAGCAGTAAGATATTCCGACAATCGGGCATCGAGCTCTATGTATTCCTTTTCGTAGGCATACATAATAGCAGGTACAGAGCCAAGTATTTTGGTCAACGATGCAACATCGTAAATATCTGTAGTTTTGACTGCCAGGGTAGTGTCATAAGTATGGTATCCGTATGCTTTATTGAAAAAAACAATCCCATTTTTAGAGCCAAGTATCTGGCAGCCGGGCATGGCTTTGCGCATAATGGCATCATTTACAATGCTGTCTATCGGGCTCAGATTTTCACGCCGTATGCCCAACTCTTCGGGTATGCTGTATTTCAGGCGGGTTTTCAACGAAATTACACCTGTACCAGAAGGGAATTTACCTGCACTCACAGGCAACTTGCCGCGTGCAGCTATGCCGCCGAATATGAGCTGTGCACTGTATTCTGCTGCAAGGGGTGAAAAATCGTATGCCACTATGGTTGTGGTATTTCTGGTGGGGAAACCTTTCATATTCATGATGTATGGATTTCCCAAAACCGTAAGTATCACTTTATGCCTGAACGACAATCTTTGCACAAAGGTGAGGCTGTTTTCAGTTACCCCATAGGTTCTGCTATATTTTTGGGTATTTTGTATGTTTACCAATATCAGGTTGTAGCCTGCCAGTTTGGCTTCCATATCTATCCATTGCTGCGGACTCGCATTTTTGTGAATGCTGAAATGCGTAACCCGGGCGTACAAATCTGCTGCGGGCTCAAATGCCGAGAATGTACCATCGCCTATGGCCAGTGATGCTATCCTGAGCGTATCCAGCCTTTTGAGCGGGATCAGGTTGTATTCGTCTTTTACCACAGTAAGCGAGGCCTCGGTGGTGAGGCGGTTTATAAGCTCAGCCTGAGGATTATTCAGGTCTTCGCCCAGATTTTCAGTATCTATAGCCTTTGGCCTATACGCCCCTGTCCAGTATTTTACCTGCAGTATTTTGCGTACATGCATATCTATGGTAGCCGTGTCTATCACGCCCTGTGCCAATGCGTTTTTTATACCTTGTATGGCTTGCCCCAGGTCGCCGGGCATAAGGAGTATATCTGTTCCTGCCAATAGTACTTTTACGGCAATTTGCTGCTGGCTGCCATAGCTGCTTACGCCTTGCATTTCGAGGGCATCGGAGATTATAATTCCTTCAAAGCCAAGTTCGTTTTTGAGCACCCCGGTTATGATTTTTTGCGACAAGGAAGAAGGTATATTTTGAATAGAATCGAGCTTGGGCACATTCAGGTGGGCTACCATCACGCCTCCCAGTCCGTTTTTTATGAGCTGGCGAAACGGATATAGCTCAACACTGTCGAGCCGTTGTCGGTTGTGCGGGATGATGGGCAGCGCGTGGTGCGAATCGGTATCGGTGTCGCCATGACCCGGAAAATGTTTGGCTACGGCCAGAATATTGTTTTTTTGCATTCCCAGCATATAGGCATACGATTTTTGGAGCACATTTTCGCGGTTTTCGCCAAAAGAGCGGCTGTTGATAACCGGATTCCGGGCATTGTTGTTCACATCGGCCACCGGGGCAAAGTTGATGTGTACTCCCAGCAATTTCAACTGGCGGGCTACTTCTACCCCATAATCGTATATGAGCATATTGTCGGTGATGGCACCCAGTTGCATCTGCTGAAGCATGAGCGGAGTGCTATCCAGGCGCATAGATGGTCCCCACTCTGCATCCATGGCTATGAGCAACGGGTATTTGCTTATGGTCTGGAAATAATTGGTGAGCATCGCCTGTTTGTCGGGCGTACCCTGAAAAAACACCAAGCCTCCCGGCTTATATTTCTCTATTATTCCCGCAAATTGTTCTGTATATGCATTGCTCCTGTTGGAATATGCTGCTATCATGAATAGCTGGCCTATTTTTTCGTCCATACTCATGCCGGATAGGGTAGTGTCTATCCATTCGTTTTGTACGCGCAAGAATTCGGGCGCATTGCTCAACCCCTGATTGGTTTCGAGTACAGGGCTGACAGACTGAATATTGAAGGCAAACAAAGTGAGTAATACGAGGGGAAACGATATTATATATTTCATAATTTGAGTCAAAATTTAAATGGCAAACCCTATGTTTCACACAAATAAGAAGATGCAAAAAAATACATTTCTTCCGGTGACCAAAAAGGCAATGGGCTTACTTGCGATTCACTGCAAAAATAAGGCAGTAATTGAGAATAATTCTAAATTATTTGAAAAAGAATTTTTCAGCAAACGTGTGAAATTTTTAAAATACAGATAATGAGAGAGATAAAAAACAGGCATGATCACAAGCCTTATATAGAACGATAATAAACTACGTTTCATGCATTCAATGTACAGATAAATAGATATTTAGATAAAATCAAAAACCTGACAAATGCAAGCATTTTTGCCATACAGAATATTTACTTTTGAGGAAAATATAGAAATAAACAAAATTTAACTAATATAAAATCTGAACTATGGCTAAAGCAAGAGGTGCTATTGTTGTGGACAAAGAAAAATGCAAAGGTTGTGAACTTTGCGTTGTAGTATGTCCCACCAACGTGATAAGGCTTGCCCAGGAAGTAAATGGGAAAGGATACCATTTTGCATATATGGAAATACCAGTGGCATGTACAGGTTGCACCAATTGTGCACTCGTATGCCCCGATTCTGTAATCACGGTTTACAGGCTCAAACAACCCGTATCTGAAAACTAAAAAAATGCTATACACATGGGCGAATTAAGATTAATGAAAGGCAATGAAGCCATTGCCGAGGCAGCTATACGCGCCGGAGTAGATGCATACTATGGCTATCCTATTACTCCTCAGTCTGAGATACTTGAATACCTGATGCAAGAGCGTCCGGAAGAGCGTACCGGAATGGTAGTGCTCCAAGCCGAAAGCGAAATTGCATCTATAAATATGGTATACGGTGCTGCCGGTGCCGGCAAAATGACCATGACCAGCTCATCGAGCCCCGGCATGAGTCTTATGCAGGAAGGCATATCATATATAGCAGGTGCAGAATTGCCTTGCTTGCTCGTAAATGTGGTTCGTGGCGGCCCTGGTTTGGGTACCATACAGCCATCGCAGGCCGACTATTTCCAGAGTACCAAAGGAGGAGGACACGGCGACTACCGCCTGATAGTGCTTGCCCCTTCTTCTGTACAGGAAATGTCTGATTTCGTGAAACTCGGTTTCGAGCTTGCATTCAAATACCGCAATCCGGCTCTTATACAGTCCGACGGTGCCATAGGCCAGATGATGGAAAAAGTAGAACTTTTCGATCAGCAACCACGCCTCACCATGGACCAATTGTACGAGAAATATGGCTCATGGGCTACCCTCGGACACAAGCGCAACGACCGACGCATCATCACATCGCTCGAGCTCGAATCGGCTCGTCAGGAGCAATTCAACTTTAAACTTCAGGCCAAATATAAAGCCATTTCTGAGAACGAAGTTCGCTACGAAAGCATCATGTGCGACGATGCCGACTACATATTTGTAGCCTATGGCACCAGCGCACGCATTTGCCAGAAATCTATACAACTTGGCCGTGCCAAAGGACTGAAACTGGGCTTGCTCAGACCCATCACCCTGTGGCCATACCCAACCGCACCGCTTCAGGAACTTGCAAAACGCGTAAAAGGCTTTTTGGCAGTAGAAATGAGCGCCGGACAAATGGTAGAAGATGTGCGCCTGGCTGTGGGCAATCAGATTAAAGTAGAGCATTACGGTCGCTTCGGTGGCATGATACCATCGCCCGAAGAAGTACTGCACGTAATGGAAGAAAATATAATAAAAGGCACCAAGTAATTATGAATATAGAAGATATCATCAAACCCGAGAATCTGGTATTCAAGAAAACCGGATTGCTCACTGAAAAACCTCTCAGCTATTGCCCGGGCTGCGGCCATGGCGTGGCTCACCGCCTGGTGATGGAGGTGATTGAAGAAATGGGAATAGAAGAAAAAACCATTGGCATAGCTCCTGTTGGCTGCTCGGTTTTGGCCTACGAGTTTATGAACATAGATATGCAGCAAGCCGCCCACGGACGTGCTCCTGCAGTAGCTACAGGCGTAAAACGTGTATTGCCCGACCATTTTGTATTCACATACCAAGGCGATGGTGACCTGGCTGCCATAGGCACCGCCGAAACCATACACGCCTGCAACCGTGGCGAGAACATCACCATCATATTCATAAACAACGGTATTTACGGTATGACCGGTGGCCAGATGGCTCCTACCACACTGCCCGGTATGCGCTCATCTACCTCACCTTATGGCCGTGATGTGGCATCTATGGGTCACCCGCTCAAGATGACCGAGCTGGTAGCACACCTGCCCGGCACATGCTATGTAGCACGCCATGCGGTACACACACCCGCCAATGTGACCAAAACCAAGAAATCTATCCGCAAAGCATTCGAATACCAGCGCGACAAAAAAGGCTTGTCGTTCGTAGAAATAGTTTCGAACTGCAACTCAGGCTGGAAAATGACTCCGGTAGATTCGAACCAATGGATGGAAGAAAACATGTTTCCGTTCTATCCACTGGGAGTTATAAAAGATATAGATGCAAAAACAAAATAAGAAATCACCGATATGACCGAAGAACTTATCATAGCCGGATTTGGTGGACAAGGAGTTTTATCTATGGGTAAAATACTGGCATACTCCGGCGTAATGCAAAACCAGGAAGTAAGCTGGATGCCATCATACGGCCCCGAAATGCGCGGTGGTACAGCCAACGTAATAGTAATACTCTCCGACGAGCGCATAAGCAGCCCCATTGTAAATGCATTCGACAGTGCCATCATACTCAATCAGCAATCGCTCGACAAATTTGAAGACCGTATAAAACCCGGTGGTACCTTATTTTACGACAGCAACGGCCTCATACACCTACCCAGCCGCAAAGACATAAACATATACCACATACCCGCAGCCCTCGAGGCCAGTCGCATGGGAAGCCTCAAAACCTTCAACATGATCATACTCGGAGCTTACCTCAAAATAAAGCCCATAGTAGTAATGGAAAATGTAGTGGCCGGTCTTAAGAAATCTTTGCCCGAACGCCATCACAAATTGATACCCATGAACGTGGATGCCATAAACCGCGGTATGGAAATAGTAGAAACCATACATTTGGTATAAGCGTATACAACAAAACATCTGCAAATAAAAATTGCAGCACTTCACCCGGGATTTCGGCAGACCTCTGAACTAAACACTCAGCCTCGCCGAAATCCTTTGTTTTTGTTACCTTCCCAAAATCCCCAACTTCGCAAAATCTCCCTACTTCCCCAACTTCGCGAAAGTTTTCCACTTTCGGGAAGTTTTTATAGCACATGATCTTTTATTCTGATGCTTCGATAAAATTTCGTGCCTTCGTGGCTGAATTAAAAAACTGCCTTCGCACCTAAAAAAATCTCAAAAAACTGACAAACGCCATTCACAATTCGATTTCCTTTCTGTATATTTGTAAAGAGCGCAATGGAGGAGAAGCACACCAAGCCCAAATCTACCGCGCCCGTGCACAGATAGCCCGCAGCCACTATCCCTGCACGCAGTAATTACGGTTGCACAAACAAATATACACTCATATGCAACACATGTATAGCGTACATACAAGCACTTTCGGATACATCGCTAAGGCGGGAGGAGGGGATGTATGGGGTGTTAGGTGGAAATGGGGGAATGGCGAAATCTTAAGTTTGCAAAATGATAATTGCACTACTTTGAATATTTGCACATTATACGAACAAAGCATCAGGAATAATATATAAAATATGCGAAACTTCGAGATACGGATATATAATCGTTAGTTCTTATTTAAATTTAAACAATTAAAATCATGCAGATAAAACAAAAGGTTGAAATAAATTTTCAATTCACTCGAAAAAATGGAGTTGCAGACAGAAAGAAAGTTGAAATAATCTTGCCTCGTGATGTAGTTTATAAATTAAGTGGACAAGAAAAAGGATTAAATGTAATAATTCCATACTTGTATAACTTCATAAAAGAAGGTGAAAAAATTACTTGGTACAATTATAGAATATTAGTCCAAGACGTTGACGCCGAAGAGAAAAAAAATGCAGAACAAAAGAAAAAAGAATTAGAAAAACAACAAAAAGAAGAACAAAAACGACAGCAAGAATTTGAACAAAAAGTAAACGAAAACGAACGTATAAAAAAAGATATAGAGGATGAAAAACGAAAATCTGAAAAAGAAAAGCGCAAAAGAACTGAAAATTACGTAACAATAGAAACAACCAATGTTCCTATTGATGAAAATTATATAACAAAGAAACCAAATAATGAAACTAAATCAGAGCAACAAAGCAATTTAAGTTATTCCAATAATACTCATAATTCATATTTATCAGAAAAGGAAAAGATTGATTTAGAATTTTATAAAAAACAGAAAGAATTAGAACTACGAAATAACATTAAAAATCAAAAAATTGAAAATGCAAAAGGCGACCTTGAAAGTGGCGGAAATAAATTTGTTTATTATCTGAAACGGTTTTGGCTTTTTCTTGACAAACCATGGAAAAAAATTGTTTTTTTTATAATTCTATTTTATGTAACAATTTTTACTCACGATTTTTTTACGCAATCAACAGATAAAGAAAAACTTGAAAATGCAAAACTTAAATTTGAACAAATATATTTGCAAGCGCAGAATGAATTTACAAAGAAGAATATTGAAAAAGCGACTTTATTATTAGTTGATTTAGAGCAAATTATTAATAATACTAACATTAGAAACGAATTTTTAATTGAAGAGAGAAATCTAGCAGAAAAAGAGTGGCAAAGCAAATATGAAACTCTTAAAAATATGATAGAAAAAGAAACACATAAAAAATAAATTAATGAAACATTATGAATTAAGCGATAGGTTTTCAAATTTCATAGACTCTTATTTAGACACAGAGTTTGAAAGCTTTGATCTAAACTCTACTATAATTTCCGAATTAATTTACAAACATCTTGTCAAGATAAAGGCAAGTCTATGGAAACAGGGTGTTTTATTAAATAGAAAGAAAAGAATTTCGATATCTGATATTTTTCAAGACATTATTGCTTTATATTTAAAACTTTCTCTTGGTAAGGATTTTGAAGTGATTTTAGAAATTAAAGTTGGGAAATACCAACCAGATATTTTGATTAAATATAAAGGTAAGAACCACTTTATCATTGAAATAAAAACAACAATTGGTTGGGATAGAAATTCATTAAATGGTTCAATGCAAAATAGAATAGAGAACCTATCAGATACTTTTCAAATCCCGATTGATAATGTAATTTATATTTTCGAGTCACCTTGGAATATAAACAAAGCTTTTGTAGAGAAATATTGGAATATCGAAGAAAGAAAAGTAAAACCGTTACCAACTGATTTTCCATATAACAGTATACGACCATTATTTACTGGTACAGACCCATTTTATTGGGACTATGAAAGTGGATTTGATAAATATAATTCGTACAAAGTTTTTTCTGATTTGGAAATTGAAGGTTATTCAAAAAATAGTGTAATTGTTCCATTAGAATTAACGATTAGAGAAATAATTGATAAGGCAAAAGATTAATATACTGAATGATAAAACAGCAAACATATTATATACCGATCAGTGTGTCTTTTTGTAACTTGATATATTTATGCTATTTACAAACTGTGGTACGTATTGAGACTTTCGTGCTGTATAGATACTGGAGGCCACACTTCCACACACGCGTTTTCGTTTAACGGTAACTAAATTTGACTTATAATAAGGGCAAAATAAAATATATAGATATGTCGATATTCCAAAAATCAGTTGTCAACAAATACCTTAAAAATCTTGACGAAGACAAGGTTAATTTGGCGTATGATAAATTTCAAAAATTCTACGGTGATAAACTGAGATTGCACAATATTATGCAACTCAAAGAAGAAAACTACCAAGAAG
>JFJP01038281.1_pt1 | contig 24130 bp, 28 predicted proteins | sample 431651 | NCBI WGS metagenome assembly JFJP01 (sample SAMN02602958, study PRJNA72255) | Microbial mat metagenome, whole genome shotgun sequencing project. | biome: fresh water; feature: sink hole; material: water; isolation source: purple microbial (photo- and chemosynthetic) mats found in...
AGAAAGATTTTAATTTCTTTTTAAAATCTGAGCTTGGTGGTGGAATGGTGTGCTCTAACGAGCTCTTATCAGAACATTTTGATGATATTCGGTATGCTTATCGACTTATTACACTCAGTTATTTATTGGAAGGCCAGTGGCACATGAATATGGTGTCCAAACACTTCGTTCAGGGAAAGGGATGCCAATTTGATTTCGACAAGTTTTTAGATAAATGTCGTCCTAAAAATGTTGAAATGAAAAAATTTATAAGTCTTTTAAAAAAACACAAACCACGATTTGAAGAATCATTGCCTAAGACTTATATCAGAAGTGACTGGTGGCGGGATTTCTCCAAAAAAGATTTTAAATACTTCTCCCATTACCGGATTGATCAAGACTGCAAAGGTCAGTGTGAGCAAAAAGATCTTGAAGCAAGATTTAAGAAAACTTGCGAGCAAGATGAATCACTTATGAATTTAATTTGTTCTGAAATGGACGAGATCTATGGTGTTTCGGAGAGTACCGACGCCTACAATCTCCTCGGGCTTTCAAATATCGTTAATACCTTTAATAAACAAGGTGAGGCGCTGGGATGCATGAGACGCTTCTCTGAAGTGATGGCCCACAAGGAAGTTAAATATTCTGTCCTGCCTTTTCTGTTTCCTACATTGAGGGCCCATTTAGAGAATCAATATAAAGAACGTTTTCTTCAGGGAAGGGTCTTCTTCTACGGCTCCGGAAAGGAATTCGAAGAGAAGGGATTATCCAATCTATACGTAATGGAGCAGCCATTTAAAATTGCAGAATTGGATGGTGAGAAGCCACTACCTGCGGTCCCAGTACCAACTAAGGTTGAAGCCCCTCAAGTGGCCTCTAAAGCTGCGCCGGTTAAGGTTGAGCCAGTGGCCAAGAAAGAGATCGTGGAGATTTCCGGACCGGTGAAGAGTGCGTTTTTACAAGCTGCCGAGATTCGTAAAATGCAAAATCTAGAGCGTGTTGAAGTCGACATGCTTAAACTTAAATATGATTATGTTTTCACACTCAACATGATTAACAATCTTTCTGCCAAACTGAAAAACTTCATGAGTAGGGAAGCTCTGACGGAGATGGTTACCTATGATAAATTAGGAACTCAAGAAGGGCCCGTGCCACTTTTATTTTTAAAGTTCATGATTGATATGCAGGAGCACACGGGCATGTACAATCTGTTGAATATTGTAGGCGACGAATTCTATGTCTCAAATGAAATTGATTCAGGTTTTAAGACACAGGTTGAAAGAATAAAAATTATTAATAATGATTCTGATAAGCAGTGGCAGATCTACATTGTTAGACCCTAGTACCATTCCGCTTTGATCACATGAGCACCCGATCCCTTGGCTGCTTCGAGCCCCACTAAAGAATCTTCAAAAACCAGAGTCGCCTCCGCTTGGGCCTTAAAGTGGGTCATGGCGGTAAGATATGGCCACGGATCAGGTTTCACTTTTAATGAATCATCGCGGGTCAGGACGTAGGAAAAATAAGATTCAAGTTGGGTTAATTGCAACAGCTTTGTCGTGATAACTTTCTCAGATGAAGTTACTAGTCCTATCTGTAGTCCAGAAATCTGGGCTTCAATCAGAAGTGATTTCATGGCGGGAGCGAGATAAGTTGCACCATCCAATTTTTTTAAAATCTCGAGTAAATAACGGTTTTTTTCGTTCACAAAGGCCGTCACGTCCCAATGCTCTGGAAATCCTGGCCAGTCTTTTATCAGTTCAAATAGCAGATGATCGGCCTTACCCATCATGAGTTCATGTAATTGTTTAGGGGCCAGTGGTGGGTTTATCTTCTGATCCCTACCGATACTTTGAAGGGCCAGGGTGTGATACTTTTCTGTATCAAAGAGCGTCCCATCCATATCAAATAGCAGTGTTTTAAGGCCTGGAAATGCCGCCTGGAGAATTCTAAGGTCAGGCACGCTTTTCATACTCAAGTGATGGAGATGTGTCATAGAAATTATTTTAACTTGATGCAGGGTGTTTTGGCCACGCTCATTGGCCAAAAAGTTAAAAACAGAGTACAAAAGCCATAAACTTACGAGGATTTGAGCATGAATGATACAGGGATCAAAAAAGATCTATTAAGCCAGCTATTGTATGAAGCTCAGGCCTACAAAAAATTTGAAGATATTGAAAAACTAGTTGAAGGTGGTGGAGATCTTTCCATGATACCCATTCAACCCCTTTATGTGTCCTTGCAAAGTACTTCTAAAGATCAAGTGGCACTCATTCTTCCTAAACTTTCATCTGAACAACGTCAGGCACTAAGAGACATTGATCTTTGGCAAAAAGATACCCTGGATCCACAAGCAGTGGCTTATTGGTTTGAAGTCTATGCCAGATGTCCTGATGATGAGGTGATTTTAGAGTATGTGAAGAGTGAAGATTTTCTTCTTAGCATGAAAAACCAATTCACCATTGATACTTTCGATGTTGATGATCCCATGTATCCTGATGATGATAATTATTTTCTCACTGAAGATAATCAGCTTTTAATTGCCTATCCTGAAGACTTCATTTTAGTTCAGGAATTGAAGGAAATGATCAGACGCCTTTATTCAGACATTGGGGTTGAGAATGCCTACGCATTCTTATTCAAGATGGTCGTGGATTCTTATCAGATCATGGAAGAAGAAATCTATCAGGCGAAAAAAGAGCGATTAAGAGATTTTGGTTTTGTTGATTATTTTGATGCTCTTGAATATAACTCATTCTATTTCTCGACGACTCAGATCGATGATTTTATCAAAAATAAAAAAGTGTTCACTGGTCTTCTGGATTCAGTTTCTGCCAATCAAAGCCTGCACGCGACTTCACTCGTTCCCTATCAGCATGGTATGGATGGAATTAAAGAAGCCCTTATGGCGATCTCAGATAATTCGCGTTCACAGTACCTGCATTTTAATTTTGTTCGACTAGTGAATGCCAGAATGACTTTAGACGAGGCTCTTAAACATGGGTCAACGGCCATGTCGAGAGTAGGGAACCAGACCCGACAGTGTCTTGAGCTCGCTTTTGAGTATGTTCAGACTCACATTGCAAAAGACAGGATCATTTTCCAATATTTTGATTTCATGGACCTCTATAAAATTGGCCATAGCCTGATTGAAATTACCAAAAAGAAAATGAAGAAGGCCATGGCCGAAACTCCATTTGAAAAAGATGATTTTGGTTATTTCTTAGGTCTTTATTGGAATGCCTTTCTTGAGAATTCCCATGAAGAAGTTGCTAAGTATAAATTTGACGGAAGTTCAAAACCTCTTGAAATTAAAAATCTTGAAGCCTACAGACTTTGGAATGAAGCTGCTGAAACCTTCACTTCAGCTCTGCCTTTTGTGAATACATTTTTCAGTACTCTTGAAAAACTTAAGACCGATGGATTACTTAACGATCAGTTTTATCTGAATTACGAAGTTGATAACATAGACTTCGAAGCTATTATGATTTCTAGTTTTATTAATTTTGTGGGCGGTCATTATCATGAGTCTTCCGCGGGCAAGATGGGAGTGACTATTTCAGAACTTAAGTCATTCTATCACCTGTTTTTTAGCAAAAATGGTGAAGAGTATCTGATCAAGGGCGAGGAAGATCCTCAAATCATGCTAGAGCAGTTGAATGGTTATGAAATTGACGGGATGACTGAAGAGGACTTCAAACACATTGGTGGACCAATTCTTTTAAACTACACGAATAACTAACTTTGAGTTGGTCCAAAAAATGAATCAAAAATCTCCCGCATGGATTTCCTGTAGGGAGATTGTGGTTTGTTACAAATTTCAAAAATATTCTTTTTTAGAAGAGCAATCTCTTCTTGCTGCGCCTTGATCAAATTCTCACCTTGCTCATGTTGACTTGCGAATGGAAGATTATCCATCAATAGATCTTTTAGCTTCATTAGTCGGGTTGAATCGTTAGTAATGAAGGTAAAGTGTTCAAAGCCGACTTCTTTTTTCGGCGCATTCCCTCGAGGAAGAAAGTTCGGGTCTGAAGAATGATGGTCGATAAATTCTTCAAATCCCTTTAAGTCTTCTTCAGGAGAACTCTTTAATAATTTCTTTTTATCCATTCTTATTGGCCTTAATCAAACGATTTAAAATAGATCGGTAGAATAAGCGCTCTTTATCTAATTCGAAAACCTTGCGGTGAATTGCGCCATATTTTTGTAAATTCGTATCGACATACTCGGGATCAGCATTTCTTAATTCTTGCTGTAGTAATTTGTTGCGGCCTAAAAGATGAGATTCTTTTACATTCATCTTGGTGTCTTTCTGGCTAAAAAAACGGGGCAGCTCCTCTACGCTTTTTGCGTTTGGCATTTGGGTGATAGAGCTTTCCTGATCCATAACCAGATAAACCGGGTAAGGAAATTTGTAGGAGAAATTGTTGGTTGAAAAAAAGTTTTCAATGAGGCCCACCATCTCACGCTGCTGATCAAATTCCAATTGCTTCAGATTTAAAGCAACAGGATGCCTCATGTTCATCTCGGGATTTAGGAAATTCTTTAAATCATCCAGCTGCAATGATTTAACATTAATGTGCTGATAGATTGGTAAACTCATACACCCATTATTCCTAGGTTTTGGCCGGATGTCGTGGTTTAATTAAAGAGACTAATGAGACTGTCGGATTAAAATAGTCGGAGAATATGATTAAGTTGCATTTCCCATTCGTAAACCTGCCGCATGAGTTTGTCACTCTGCTTAAATCTAATCTATCAGTGACTAACTCTTCAGGAACTATTCTCGAGATGATCGGTCCTAACCGCGCACTCTTATCCATTTTAGAATCTGCCTTTGAGGAATTTGATACGGGCCGGGGGCTTGAAAAAGTTATCATGACTCTTGGTTGGTCAAATTTTCGTGACCGCATGGCGAGTGTATACATCTCCAAATCCATCTACGGGGAGTTTCCTTCTAAAACCGAGATGGAATTAGTTGAAGATATTAAATTTCTTGAAAATCGATTCACCGATCATTCAGTTAACAGTTACTCTAGACTTTTTTTATTCGGTTTTTATCTTAGGCTTGCAAATTTTGAAATTCAGCACAGAGAAGATAACAAGTTTCTGGAAATCAAGATTCCCGACGAACTTGGGGCTATGCTTAAACTTTCTCAGGGGCGCTCCGAAAAAATAGATTGGTTGATCCTTATTCTGGTTCATCTCTTCTCTTATTTTGGTGAAAAAACATTAATGAATCATTTGGTAGCTGGAAAAAAATTTGAAGAACTTTATGCTCAAATGCCAAAAGAAGATCAACTAATAATGGGACAAAACCTTATGGCCTATGGGGCCAGCATCCAGGAATCAGATATTTTCCTGTATGAAAAAGTTTAGGAAAAATTATGTCTAAAAATAAAGTGAAAGACCTCTTTGATGAAATTGCCAAAAAATCTGGAATTACAGAGGTGATTATCAATGGACTAGATAATGTCTATGTCGAAAAAGATGGGGAACTCATTCGCATTGATATTAAATTCACTCAAGAAGAAGTGGAAGAGTTTTGCCAGGAACTTGCACAAAATAACCGTAAAGTTTTTAACAGCGAAAATCCGATCATGGATGGAAATCTTTTGGATGGAAGTCGTCTGAATTTAATTCATAAAGATTATACTAACGGGTGTCACGCCATCACAATTCGTCGTTACATGAAAAGTATTAAGACCTTTGATGGGTCTCCAGAAATTTTTGGTCTCTCTCCCAATTGGATGTTTTTTCTTAAGACACTAATTAAAGCTAAAGTGAATATCGTTGTGGCCGGTGGAACGGGTGTAGGGAACGCGAGCTTCAATTCAACTTACCCAATGTGGTAAGACTTGAGGCCAGACCTGGCGTTGGGGATAAGAAGGGCCTGACCATCAGAAATCTTTTGAAAAATACCCTGAGAATGAGACCCGATCGAATTATCGTAGGTGAGTGCCGGGGTGAAGAAGTCTTTGATCTTTTGCAGGCGATGAATACCGGCCACGAGGGTTCTATGACCTCGGTCCATGCCAATACGCCGGGTGAATGTCTGATGCGTCTGGAAAACCTCTACCTGCTTTCAGGATATGATCTGCCACTTAAGGCACTCAGATATCAGGTATCGACCGCAGTGGACTTCATCATTCAGATTCGCCGAGACAAAGATGGCAAACGAATCGTTTCTCACGTTACCGAGATTGCTAATATGGAAGGCGACCGGATCCTCATGCAGGACGTAGGATTGCATAAGAACGGCGAGTTTAAATTCACCGGACTCGTTCCAAGCTGCATGGAGCGCTTAACCAAAGCAGGGCTGCCTAAAGACTTCTTTCTTGGGACTTAGGTCAGATCTTCTGACCCTGAATAATCTCTACTAAACGCTTCACATTCTTCTCTGGCGTTTGAATTAAAACACCGTGACCGAGTCCCGCTACCCAACGTTTAAAATCAAGACCACGCTCACGCAAGTCAGCGTAGTAGGCCTTGGCCTTCTTCTCCATCAACTCTGTTGGTAAATGTAACCAGGCCGGATCAAGATTTCCTTGGATGAAAACATGTGGAGGGAGAAGTTTTTGGATTTCAACCAGATCACAACGCCAGTCAACACCGATAACGTCGATATGAGTCAGATCCAGTGCTTTCAGATGGCAAGCTTGCGTGTGTTTTGAATAATATATAATTTTTGTCTTAGGGGATTTCTCTTTAAAGGCCTTAAGCAGGGCGGTGATTTTAGGCACGATATGTTCCTTGTAATCAGAAGCACACAACTCACCGGCAGCAGTATCAAATAAGGCAACAGCTTGCGCCCCGTTGTTTGCCTGCATAAGCATTTCTTCCAAGAGCTCAGGCATAAGCATGTTTGTGAAAGCTTCAAAGCGCCCGTCAAAGAGGCCTTGTTTGGCAGAGACCAAATTCCCTGCGTGAGAGCCTTCAACGGCATAAGTGTAAAGAGTAAAGGGAGCTCCTACGAAACCTAAAAGGGTCACGTCTTTTGGAAGACGCTCTCTGAGAAGCTTGCAAGCGTCACCTTGGAATTTATAAAATTCTTTTCCTGGAGCAGTGATTTTTAGTTTCTTAATGTCTTCGGGAGTCTGGAGGTGCCATTCAAGTACTGGTGGCCCAGACTTGTAAGACAGGCCCATGCCTAATTGCTCAAGCGGAAATAACAAGTCTGAAAACAAGATAGCAGCGTTGAAGCCAAAATCTTGTATCGGCCCCAAAGTCACTTCACAGGCGAGTTCAGGATTTTTACACATAGTCATGAAATCAGAATCTTTTTTGATATTCTGATAGTGAGCATGGTAGCGACCTGCCTGGCGCATGAACCAAACAGGGAGAAAGTCTTTTCTGTTTTCAAAAATATCCATATTAATTTCCTTTAATTTCTAATTTATAGCCGATGCCCCGAACAGAAGTAATCTTAATTGATTCTTCTGAGTCTGAGTCGGCCCATTTGCGTATTTTAACAATATAATTATCGATAGTTCTGTTAGTAGGGAAGCTATTTTCTCCCCAGATAGATTCAATCATCTCGTCGCGTGAGACGACTTCATTCTTTTTTTCGAGAAATAATTCTAAAATAGCGCATTCTTTTTGGGCGAGCGAGGTGATTTCTCCTGCTCCGTCCTGGATTTCAAAACGTTTGGGCCAAAAAATGAGTCTCCCGAAATGCATCTCATCTGGATTAAGAAGAGTGAAGTTTCGGGATTTTAAGATTCGGTCAAGTCTAAGGGTAAGCTCTTTGAGCTCAAATGGTTTTGTGATGTAGTCTTCAGCACCAAGCTCGAGTCCCTCCACGCGAAGGTACGGATCATTCAATGCTGTACAAAAAAGCAGGACACAGTCTTTGCGCTGGCTTCTGAACTCGCGGGCAAGATCAATGCCTGAGCCGTCCGGAAGTCCGATATCGAGAATGGCGATGGCAGGTGCAATGGCCTTAAATTTTTCTCTCGCCTCGGCACAGGTAACGGCAAGCTCCACCTGGTACTTCTTCGCTCTTAGGTAGTCCCTGAGTGTTTGTCCCAAGTTGGGTTCGTCTTCTACTAACAGCAGAGGGAGATTAGACATCACTCCCTCCTTCAGGTGCTCGGAAAGTGAGTTTCATTTTAAGTGTGTCGGTATTCGTGATTTCAAAACTTCCATGCATTTTTCGCATAAGGTTTTTAATCAGATAAAGTCCAACGCCGGTGCCTTTTGCTGAATTAAATTTGTAGAACAATTCACCCAAGCGACCGGCATTGCCCTGGAATTTGCGGCCTTGATCATCGTATGTCAGTTCAACCGAAGAACCCGATTTGATCGCAGAGATGCTTACTGTCTTGGAGGATGGATTATGCCTGATGGTGTTTTCAAATAAGTTTCTGAAAATTACATTAAGGGCAAGTTCATCGGCCAATACTTCCTGCGCATCTTCACGAATATTTAAATTCAAAGTGAGTTGGGAAGCCAGTTTTTGCTGGTGCCGCTTAAGGTATCGTCCCAGACTAATGGGGGCCAGTGTCAGGTTGGCATCTTCTTCTATGCGGGACAACTGAAGGCTTTTTTCTAATTCGCTTTCAAGTTTGGCGGTATCCTCTACTAAACGGCCTGCCAGTTGGGAGAGCTGTTCATGAGAATGCGTCTCGTCTTCAACGAGTGCTTTAATAACTTCAACCTGCAGTCGCATACTAGCGAGAGGGGTTTTTAATTCATGGGAGAGAGATGAAAAGAATGCCTGTAGAGCCTTGGTCTTTTTCATGTCTCTGAGATACATATAAAAGAGTGAGGCCCCCAAAAGCGTGAGGAAAATAAAAAAGAATGACCCTTCCCACTTCATCATGTTCAGGAATTTTGCTTGAGAATTAAGCTCTGGCAGACTGAGGGAGCTTAGCGTTGTATGTAGTTTAAAAACTAAGTAGAGCCACCAGGAACCCAGCCCCAGAAGCATAAACACCCACAATAATGTGAGGCTATAAAACCATCGTCGAGTGCGGTTTAATTCCATAACCTGTTTTTTAAATCCTCAATCACTTTATCATCGTGAGCAATACTTCCAAATCCTACTTCATAAGCGTTCGGAGCAAGGTAAATGCCCTTCTCCAGCATGACTTTGAAAAGAGCAAAGAATCGCTCATTCATATTTTTAGGAAGGTGAGTGATGTTGCTCAATTTATCATGAGTAGAGATAGGGTAGAAAAGAGAGCCATACTGAATTGTTTGGTAATCTTCAAAACCGTTCTTATCCATCCAATCTTTCATGACTGCCACGACTTTGGTGGTGTTGCTATTTAGTTTCTCATAAGCAGCTGGTGTGAGTTTCTTCAAATTCACCAGACCTGCTGCCATAGCGACTGGATTTCCAGAAAGTGTTCCCGCCTGATAGACCGGACCAACTGGGGCCAGAAATTCCATGAACTTTCTAGGCCCGGCCACTGCACCGACTGGCATTCCGCCGCCGATAATTTTCCCATAAGTTACGAGGTCAGGGATGATGCCGGTTTTTTCCGCCATCCCACCAAAACCAATTCGAAAACCAGAAATCACTTCATCGAAAACTAACAGGGCACAGTGTTTATCACAAAGCTCACGCAAACCCTTGAGAAACGCTTCTTCCTGAATTAGAAGCCCATTATTGGCCGGAAGTGGCTCGATGAAAATTGCTGCGATTTGATCTTTGTGATCGTCGAAAATCTTTTTTACTTCTTCCAAGTCACCCAGCTCACAGATAAGTGTGTCGTCTGCCTGATGAGCAGTCACACCTTTAGAAGAGGCCTCTGCAGTTCCAGCGAGACCTGAGCCAGCTTTAATCAGCATGGCATCGAGGTGACCGTGGTAGCAGCCATTGAATTTAATAATTTTGGCCCGGCCAGTAATTCCGCGCGCCAGACGAACGGCAGTCATTACAGCTTCAGTTCCCGAACTCATAAAGCGGATTTGTTCAATAAATGAAATCTTGCCGATAATAAACTCGGCCAACTCTAGTGAGTATTTCTCACAAGCGCCAAAAGTCCAGCCGTTGTCCAAGGCCTTAATAATTGCCTCTTTTATTTCCGGATCCTGATGGCCATGAATCAAAGGTCCGAAGCTCATACAGAAATCGATATAATTTTGTCCGTCTTCATCCCAAATATAGGCACCCTTACCACGATTGATAAAGCGAGGAGTGGTGTGTAGACCTTTAAAGGATCTTACCGGAGAGTGAACTCCGCCGGGCACAAGTTTAAGTGATTTTTCAAACAGTTCATTTGAGTTCATAAAATTCCTGCATACTTGCCAGAGGGTGAATTTTTACCCCTGCCTTTTGAAATTCCTGCCAGGTTTTGCCCAGACCACAGAAATGGTGAGCATCCTTGAGGAAAGGAAAATGTTTAAGATAAGTTTCATATTGGGCAAAGCTAGTCCAAAGACAAGCACCTACATTTTTTAATTCGGCCTTGAAATCCTCTGACACATTCTGGATTTTTCTCTCGTAACAACCAACGACATTGCCGAGATCACTGGTGGCTTCATTGTGAGAGAGAACAGTCCATGAAGTCTGAATTGCGGGATGAACCATTTTTAATACTTCAGAATGTTTCAAATCCATCAGATCTTTTGTGCCAAGAGAATCGCTGGTGCCATTAATCCAGATGCCTTCAGCGCAAAGTCTTTCTGCTGTTTTAGTTCCGGCAGCCCAAACCCCTTCAGGGGCGGAAGCGAATGAGGCCTGCAGTGTAGGAAGAGTGTAGCGGGAAGTGACAAAAACATGTTTATGATTAATATCCACGACTTTAGTTTCAGGGATTTTTCCTAAGAGCTGATCATAAATGGCATCAGTTCTCTCGCCGCGTGGAAGACCGACAAAGATTTTCTTCTCTTGTGCAATTTTTATCTGAGGCATCCCTTCGAGCCATTTCTTATCAATCCGGACCCCGTCAACTTCACCAGCGTGAACATGCAAAAAGGTGTCGCCCACTTTTTTTACATGTATTCCCACTGCCAGGTGACAGCCGCCTCCAAATTCTTTGAAAGCAACTCTCTCGCGGGTCACTTCCTCAACTGTAGCAGCATGGTTTAATTTTGCCAGGATTGCGGCCAGTTTTCCGCCGTCGTTTCGATCGGCACGCATCTCAATACCAAGGGCCCCTTGAGAGGCTGCCGATGGGAAAACACTCTGTGGGAGAATAAAATAATTTAAGCCTTCCAGAAGACCCTGCAGTTCAACCCGTGATTTTTCTCCGTGAGAAAGTCGCTCCAGTCCCGCCAGCGCAAGAGTAATGGCGTGGTACTGACCATCTTTTAATTTTTTGATACGGGAGTTAACATTACCGCGTAATGTTTCGCAGCGAATGGGATTGTTCTGTTTATTAACAAATGGAAGATATTTTTTGAGAGAGTGAGTGAGGTTGGCAATTCTTCGAGGAGAGGAAGTTCCTACGACCAATTCACCTTTCCAATCTTTTAATTCTTTTATGTGATGCTTAGGCATGAGAAGAATATCATGAGCAAATTTTCTTTCTGTGATTGCCGCAAGCTTAATGCCTTCAGGTCTGACTGAACCCAAATCTTTATAACTGTGAATCACAAAATCAACCTCGCCCTTAAGCAAAGCTTCATCCAATTCTTTTGTAAAAAAATCTTTTCCCTCAAGCTGCCAAAGTGGCTTATTGGTGATCTGATCACCTTGGGTTTGAATCAGAACCAGTTCAAATTTCTCGCCAGAAATCCTCTCTAATTCGTTTTTCATTAACGTAGACTGAGTCACTGCTAGAAGTGACCCGCGGGTGCCAATTTTGTAGGTGTTCATAGGTTTAGAGGTATCTCATGTCTGGCATGAATTGAGGAGCAATTACCGATGACATTTGTTTTAATTTTGCCTGAAAAAGTGATTTACGCTTGAGGGTGATTTCGATCATTGCCTGGCGGGCAAGTTCGATCTGGATTTGTTTGTGATCTTCCATGATAGCGCCTTCATTGAGGATATCATCTAGACGCACAACACCTTCTTCGATGGTAAGATCAGTCTTGATCACCGAGGGGCTCCCGAGATCTACGAATTGGCGTGAGCCGTTTTTAGATTTCCACTCAGCGAAAAAATTCTCATTAAATAAAATAGAATCAGTACCAACGGTGTTGGCGATAAAAGGCTGGTTAACTAAATTGTGGCGCTCTTCCCAAGGAATGATCGAGATATTGTGAAGCTTGGCAAGCTCCAGAGTTCTGGCTTGATTCCTTGCACAAATAGAAACCTGAGCTTTCTTTTTAAATTGGTTTATGAGGTCTTCTGCCAGAGCACCTGAGCCAACGACAACAACGTGGTCAGCCTTCGATTTCTGAATGAGATGCTTGCGAGTTAGAGAAGCATAGGTCTTTTGAGAAATTCCGATCAGGTGTTGAGTGCGGATATCTTTTGCGTCTTTGAAAAGTTTCTCAAGGATTAAAAGGAGCTTGGTGTCTTTAAGTGTGGACTGAGTATAGATCTTGTAGGCTTCTTTAAACTGTCCAACAATTTCATTTTCACCAATCAGTTTACTTTTGAGACCACAAATTGTTTCCAGCAAATAAAGGTAAGCCACTTCACCTGTTTGCAACACATGCTCAGGAAGCTCCTGACCCTTAAAAGGGTAGGTATTAAACGCCAGCACCAGTGTGCGCTGACAAGTTTTAAGGACAAAGGTTGTTCCATTTAGTTCTTCGTCCGGAAGTGTTCCCGAGCTGAAGTTCCAAAGCTTAAGGCAATCTAACATGGGTAAAGAATATTAAATGCGGACTATATATTTGTCATAGAAATGTCATAAATTGCTGAAAAAGAAGAAAAATAGCCAACTAATTTTGTCTAGCGTCATGCAAAATCTTGACGTATTCTTCACAATAACATTATCTCATCTTTGCTATATCTTTCAGTACCTTGGAACTATATATGTCGACCTGGATTAAAAGCCGATTTTTAGCGTTTGACCGTAAGGTTGACGGTGCCATCACGTTCTTTGTTCAGCATTACGGAAAAACCAAATTCATGGTGGCGATGTCTAAAAAGGCACAATACTTTGGTCTGGAAAAGCTCTTCTTGAAAGGTCCTAAGGCGTTCGTCTATTTTTTTATATTTTATTTGATAAGAGATACTATCCTTTACATTATCATACCGATCGGTTTTGCTAAATGGATAGACTAGTGATTTTTAAGGAGAGTTGATGGGAGCCTTTACTATTTTCTATACCCTGCTCGGGGGTCTAGGTATCTTCTTTTTCGGAATGAAATTCATGTCCGATGGTCTACAGGCAGTGGCCGGGGACGTGATTCGTAAAATTATTAATTCTCTCAATAACAACCGCTTCATGGCAGTTGGTGTTGGTTTGCTGGTTACTTGTATCATTCAGTCATCTTCTGTGACCACGGTTATGACCGTAGGATTCGTCAATGCCGGTCTCATGACTTTGAAGCAGTCAATTGGAGTGATCTTCGGTGCCAACATCGGGACCACGATCACTGGTTGGATAATTTCTCTCAAGCTTAATAACCATGCCCTTCTCCTAGTGGGAATGGGATTTATTCCGGGACTTTTCTCTAAGGCCGAGAAATGGCAGCACCTTGGCCGTGCACTGGTTGGCGTGGGGTTCGTATTTATCGGACTTCATTTTATGGGACAAGCATTTGCTCCTCTCAGAGAAAACGCAGCATTTCTTGAGTCTATTTCCTATTTCACAGGTAACTACCTTGGCAGTTATATCGCTTCTATTATCATGGGATGCTTGTTGACTATGATCGTGCAATCTTCAGCAGCGATGCTGGGAATTACCATGGCCTTGGCAACTGCTGGTGTCATTCCTTATCACACTGCGATTGCACTGCTTTTGGGTGAGAACATCGGGTCAACTATTTCTGCTTTGCTGGCCTCAATTGGGACTAACGTTAACGCTAAGAGAGCAGCGAAGGTTCACGCGATTTTTAATATATTGAGTGTGATCATTGTTTCTTTCATCCTGCCATATTTTATTCAAGCAGTAGATGCACTCATTTCGCTTGACCCAAACTTTAGAGACGTTGATGGTACATACCCAAATGTCTCTCACCATCTTGCCATGGCCCATACACTTTTTAACGTCGGTGCAACTATATTGTTTCTCCCATTTGTGAACGGTCTGGCCAAACTTGTGACAAAAATTTCTCCGGATAAAGAAAATGAAAGAGAAGTTCCCCACTTATTAGTTCTTGGTGACCCATCCAACATGCTTCCGGCCGCTTCAATGGCCCAAGCCGAATCTGAATTAAGAAAGATGAAAGACATTGTTGAGCGCATGTATAAACTCAATCGTGAGTTCTGGTCAGCAACAGATTATGATCCAAAAAAACTCGCTAAATTGATCGATTATGAGCGAATCACGGACAATATTCACAAAGAGATCACAGTTTTTCTTTGTTATGTGATGGAAAAACCAATGTCTCACCATCAGTCTGAGCAGCTTCAATCAATGATTAAAATTGCTGATGAGCTAGAGAGTGTCGCAGACTATATTGAAAGACTTGCTAATTACCGTGATCGATTTAAACAAGACGAAACCTTATTCGGTGAGAGTCGCACGGAATTTTTCCAGTTCTTTGATGATGTATGGGACTTCTTTGATTTAGTAGGCAAGGGATTTGAAGACAGTGATATTTTAGACATGCAAAAGATTGAAGCTAAATCTAACGAACTTCAGTTGTGCGCAGATGCAATGAGAGAAAAACACCTTGATCGTATTTCAAAGGGAACATACCCTCCAGTGACGGCGCTTACTTATTCAGATATGGTTGTCGCCCTCAGAAAAATCCGCGCTCATGCTTTTCTCATGGCGAAAGCTATTGAAAATTTCCATTCTAAGCACGAATAATAAACAATGTGCCACGTCTTTAAACACGTGGCACATTTCTAATGGCACTGATTAATTCTTTAAAACTTAAATCCGCTCTTCTTTCCACTCGGTAAATCAAAGAGAGTTCATCTTTAAATGATGGCGCATTGGGCACTGGCCTGATCTTGTCGCTAAGAGCGGCGACCCGCGAGGGCAGAATGGCCATGCCCGCCTTGTTTTCACATAGATCCCGAATGACTTCTAATGAAGAAGAATGAATCTCCCGTTTAAAATCAAAAACTTTCCGCATGTTTTTGAGAAGAGTCTGAGACTGCTTGAGGTCCGGATCAAGGATTAAAACATTACCTTTGTAAGCGGGATGTTTAAACAAGGTCACTTCATCAGTCAGGAGTTTATGGATCACCAAGTCCGGGTGAGGAATCGTATTGATCACTAGTCCTAGATCGCATTCGCGGCTAATAACTTGTTCCGCAATTTTCCGGGATAGATCATGAATGAGATTGAATTCGAGTTCGGGGAATTTATCTAATAGCGGCGGGAGAAAATCAGCTAAAGTGTATTGGGCAACCGAACTATGTACACCCAATGAATAGCGTCCCATGGGCTCTTTCTGACCTTGAGCAATCATTCGTGTGTCCCGCTCCCATTCAAGTAGCATCCTTTCACCAATTTGAAAGAGTCCTTCGCCTTGTCTGGTGAGGCTAGAGCCTTTGCGCGATCGTTCTAAAAGTATGATGCCGGTTTTTTCCTCAAGACGCTTTATCGCCTGAGTGATGGATGGTTGAGTGACACCCAGGCGCTCAGAGGCGCGCGTGATGTTGCCGGTTTTGGCGACTTCGAGGAAATATTTCAGGTCAGTGAGGTTATCAATCATAAATCTTGCCTATGTTATTCATTTTAAACATTGATTTTATCAATGCAGCCTTAACCCTTATAAATGATAACAGAGAAATTAACAAGAGGGAGAGGTATGGATACTAGAAGAAATTTTTTAAAACTTGCGGGCCTGGGTGGTATCACAACCATCGCCACTTTTAAGGGGGCCCAAGCTCTGGCCAGCTGCGATTTTCGCCAGACGCCGATACAACCGTTGGGTCCATTTTATCCCAAGGCCTTTCCCATTGATACCGATGTGGATTTGACGAAGTTAGGCAACCGGTCGGCGCGTGCCAAGGGAGAGTTAGTGATTGTTTCTGGCGTGGTTACCGATGATTTCTGCCGACCTATTAAGGGAGCGATCGTGGAAATTTGGCAAGCTTGCCACACCGGCAGATATAATCATCCTTCTGATACATCCGAAAATCCTCTGGACCCGGACTTTCAATATTATGGCACCATGAGGACCAATGAGAGAGGAGAGTATTTTTTTAAAACAATTAAGCCAGGTGCTTATCTTGCGAGCGAGACATGGAGAAGACCACCGCATATTCATTACAAAGTTAGTCTAAGGGGCTACCAAGAACTCGTGACACAACTTTATTTTGCCGGGGATTCACTTAATCATCATGACAGGATCCTTCAGGAACTTAATAGCGATGATCAGAATAAAGTTGTGGTGAGTTTTGAGCGTGATCTGATTGAAGGTGAAAGTGTCCTCAAAGGTATTTTTGATATTACTTTAAAAAAGGCATAAATATGTTTGGTCTAGGAATGGGAGAGTTGGTTTTGGTTGGCGTGATTGCTCTTTTTTTTGTGGGGCCCAAAAAAATCCCTGAACTGGCCAAGGGACTGGGTGAAGGGATTGGATCATTTAAAAAAGCATTAAAAGATGAAGGTGGTAAGTAGGGGAAACCCCCTACTTATTTCAAGTGACAGGTTTTAACAATTCGAACATCTTCTAAGTCGTTAAAGATGAGTTCTGTGACATCAAGACTATTTTTCTTTTTTTCCTCCATCGCCCACGTTCCCACGAGACCAGCTGAACTTGGACCGTTGGTGCGGGAGAGAGTCAAGGTTGCAAGTCCATCTTTTAAAATCAATTTTTCGTCTTCAATTGAGTAAGTGAATTGTTTATTGGCATCGATATCAAGGGCACAGACATATTCATTGTCATAGTCAGAATGATGGACCTGCTGTTTTAGGATGAGCTCCCGCTGGCCAACGATTATGGGAGTGCTGACTCCTGCAATATACATTCTTCTATAATTTTCTGTTGTAAGGGCATCAGTGGTACTGCACTGGATGGCGCGATTGTTGGAGGAGCGGCACTTACCAAGTCGGGTTCTCATAGCGTCGTTACATGAGGCCAGGAACAGTAGGGTGATCAAAAGGGTAATTGTTTTCATGGGTTCATCTTAGAGGGTCAGAGCGCTTTTGGGGGGCGGATTGAAGATTTTTACCATTGTTGACAACAGTGTCTAGAAGTTAGACAGTTTTAATTGTTCCTGGAGGACTAATGTTTTCAACATTTTTAACGGGTTTCACCGCTCAATTTGTAGCCTTAGATATTATTGGTGCGGTTCCCATTTATTTTTCCCTGACCCATAATATGGAAGACCATACCAGAAACGTTATGGTGAATAAGTCCATGCTCGTGGCCCTGGCAGTAGCCTTGGTTTTCATGCTGATTGGACTTCAGGTTTTTAAATTCATGGGCATTGAGCTTTTTGATTTTAAAATGGCAGGTGGTTTGGTTCTACTTTTGATTGCCTTGTCTGAACTAGCAGGTGGCCCTGAAGCAGAAAAAAATTCTTCCGGGTCAACGGGGATCGTGCCCATCGCAGTTCCCTTGATTTCGGGCCCAGGTGTTTTAACGACTCTCATTCTTCAAGTAAGCACTATTGGTTATCTGATGACATTTCTGGCCCTCATTCTCAATTACTTTCTGGCCTGGATCGTTCTAAGACATTCCAACAAGGTTAAAAGTCTCATCGGGAAGGACGGAACACTCATCATTTCTAAAATTGCTGCACTCCTACTAGCTGCTTATTCACTGGCGATGCTTCGTTCTGGTATATTTGAAGCGATTTCTTTCTGGAAAACCTCTAATTAGCACTGTGTCACGGGAAAGAATTCTTGGATTCTCACAGAGATTTTGAGAAAATTTCCTTGCACACACTAACCGTCAACGAGAGAGAAAAACATGGGATTGATTTTCGCTTCTGCAGGGATCTTAGAAAGATCTCGCGGTCTAACTTTTGATGATGTTCTGCTTATGCCTCGCCACTCTGAAATGAATTCACGCAAGGCCCCTCAGTTGGATTCACAGGTGACAAAAAATTTCAGGTTAAAGTCGCCGATTATTTCCTCCAACATGGACACCATTACTGAATCTGAGATGGCACTTAAAATGGCTGAGCTTGGTGGACTTGGTATCCTTCACCGATTTATGTCGCCCGAAGAACAAGTTAATCAGGTGAAAATGATTCGTGACCGAATCAGATCTCTTGGGCTTCCGGTTGCTGCAAGCATCGGTGTGAAAGAAGAGGGAATGAGACGTGCTGATATGCTGGCAGATGCTGGTGTTGATATATTCACTATTGATATTGCTCATGGTGATTCTGTCATGATGTTTGAAACGTTGGATTATGTGAAAAAGAAATACCCGAAGATTGATGTGATTGCAGGGAATACGGCAATGCCCGAAGGAGTTCGAGGTTTAATCGAACATGGAGCCGATGCCGTTAAAGTTGGTATTGGCCCCGGATCAATGTGTACCACCAGAATCATCACTGGCTGCGGAGTTCCTCAATTAACAGCTGTGGCGATGTGTGTATTTGAAGCTCAGAAATATGGAGTTCCCGTTATTGCTGACGGAGGTATTAAAACCTCTGGTGATATTGTGAAAGCTTTCGCTGCAGGGGCCCAGACAGTCATGTTGGGATCTATGCTCTCGGGTTGTCTTGAAACTCCTGGGGAGATTGAAGGTGGTCGCAAACGTTATAGAGGTATGGCCTCAAAGGACGCTCAGGTTTCATGGAGAGGAGAGCTTCCTCAGGGAATGGCGGCCGAAGGTGAGGCACGTTGGGTTAACTGTAAGGGCTCGGTGGAAAATATCGTCCACGAATTGTGCGGAGGCATACGCTCAGGTATGACGTATCTTAATGCCAACACATTATCAGACATATACAAGAATGCCCGCTTCATGGAGATGACGGCTTCTGGTATGATGGAGTCCAAACCACACGGACTTAACCAATAGGTAAACATGTTTTCTGACGAAGCTTTAGACGCTGTTCTCACTTACCCAAAACTTTCTGAAAGACTATTGTCCAGACCGGATGATCTTACGAAAGTAAAAAAACTTTTCAAAGAAATTCACGGCGAGTTCTCACCAGCAGTGGTGAACTCTGCCGTGAAGGTCATTGATGCAACTTTTCTGAAATTGTATGACGGGGTAAATCTCGAAGTTTTTCCTGGAACAAACTTTCATGATTTGAAAGAAAAGTATCATATCGTGCTTGTGCCGAATCACCAGTCCCATGCTGATTACGTGGCACTCACTTACTCAATGTATAAAAACTTTGAAGTCGCCATCAGAGTGGCAGCGGGGATTAACCTCAATGTTTTCCCGATGGGCCAATTCTTTGGAAAGGCCGGAGCTTTTTTTATCCGTCGATCGTTCACAGCTGATCAGCTCTATAAAATAACCTTCGAAGCTTATGTTTATTACCTGCTTAAAACAAATCAGGTTGTTGAATTCTTTTTTGAAGGTGGAAGAACCAGAACGGGAAAACTGCTCAAGCCGAAGTATGGCCTGTTCCAGATGCTGCTTGAAAGTCACGCGCAATTAACTGAAAGTAAGCCCTTGATGTTCATTCCTGTTTCATTGGCACACGAGCATATTCCAGAGGAAAAGGCCCACGCCCGCGAATTGGGTGGTGGAAAGAAAAAACCAGAAAGCGGTGCTCAACTTTTTAAACTGTTTAAGCTTTTTAATAAACGCCTTGGCACGATTCATCTTCATTTTGGAGAAGGGATTGTGGTCGATGGTTATAAAGGCGAAATTAAAGAGGCGACTCAAAAGCTGGCCTTCGAATGTTTTACTGCCGTTGGCCGTGGAATGCCTATCACACCGTCGTCACTTCTCGCATTGATCATGCTGGATGAGCCATCTGGAGCTTTGACGTGGAAGCAAATTGAAGAGCGGGCCATTGACGTGGTTGATTACTGTCAGGCCCTCAATATTCCACTTACTCCCTCACTTAAATCAGACGCTTTTGAAGATTCACTCAGGTCAGCTCTGGATATGTTTATTGGAAACAAAAAAATCGAAGTTTTGAAGCGTGAAAAACTAAATCAGGTTTTTTACTCCATCAAATCAGAGAGGAGAGTTGAAGTTCTTTATCATAAAAACATGATTCTTCATCACTTTCTGGTCTCGGGTATTATCAATTCAACTTGGTTTAATGTTTTTAATGGCTCAATTAAAGATGGTATGTCACTGACACGTTTTCTTCAGAACAAACGTAAAGAATTGAAATACGAGTTTTATCTACCTACTGTGAAGGAGATGATTCGCGAAGCTTTGAATATTATTTCTTACGCTTTAGGCAGAAGAGTCCTATCCATTGACGAGTGTATGAAGCTCTCAAGTCAGGAGCTGTATCTTATTGCTACCAAAGTGAGACGCTTCTCCACTGCACTTTCGTATCTCTATGAGGCTTATTATATTTCAAGCATCTCAGTGAAGTACCTCGCGAGTGAGAGCTTTACTCAGGAGCGTTTTGTTCAAGTGGCAAAAGAACTTTTTGAGCTTGAACTTGAGCATGGCCGCGTGGTGAAGTATCCAGAGTCGTTTGCGGTTCCTATCATTAAAGAAACCTTGGATTATCACCTTAATCAGAAAGTGTTGGAAAGAAACGAGGACCGTACTTTTAAAGTCGTCGATATTCCGAAACTTGATGACTCCATCGATAAGTTCATTCGTGATCTTAATGATCAGGTTTCGATTAATCTTAAATTTAACAAGGCCTAAATGAAGTCTCTCCTGCCCAATTGCCGATTTTTAAGCCTTCCTTCCGAGCACCTTGGAAGAGACTGGTTTGAAAAATCCCAAGAAATTGACGACCAACTTGAGACGCTGGGCATGGATCTGGCCGAAGAGAGTGTCTACCTTCTTTTTGACCGGGCTCCAGGCGGAGTGATTGCGGGGGAGGCGGCCTGTCGTGTAGCCCGATCCGTCATTGGCCCTAAGAAGGATCTTGCCGGGTCCCTGCGCATGAGTGATTGGGTGCAGGCGGCTGTCCATCGGGTAGGGTTAAAATCTGTCGAGTGGCCCCAAATTCTTCAAGAATGTTACCTGGAATGGGAAAATCTGCAGCGTCAGGGGCAGAAAATTGCGGCCCCTTTCATGATCGTGGCGAAAAGACGGCTCACACCAGATGTCAGTTTGAGCTTAGAAGTCTTATTCCATGGCTAGATAAGCTTTTTAATTTGTCAGGTAGCCTCAAAGCGTTGTAATTTTGCTCTTTATTTAAGAAAGCCCCAATTGTTATGGAGGTGGGTTATAAGCGAAAAAGTTCAAGAGCCACGTGTAAACGAGAGAATCCGTGCTCACGAGATCAGACTAATTGGTGATGATGGTAAAGCTTACGGAGTTGTTACTCTAGCTCAGGCGAGACTCATGGCCGACTCTGAAGGTTTGGACCTGATCGAAATTTCCCCCAATGCAGCTCCACCAGTTGTGAAGATGATGGATTACGGTAAATATAAATACCAGATCCAGAAGAAGCTGGCCGAAGCCAAGAAAAAGCAAATTGTTATTGAGGTTAAAGAAATCAAATTTCGCCCAAATATTGAGAAGCATGACCTTGAAACCAAACTCAATCATATTGAAAAATTTCTTGAGCAGGGCGACAAAGTTAAACTTCTTATGCAATTCCGCGGTCGTGAAATGGCCCATAAGGACCTTGGTTTGGCCAAGTTCGACGAGATTGTTAAGGCAATCTTGGATAAAGGTGCCGTTATTGAGTCTCCTTCGAAAATGATGGGGAATCGAGTGATTGCGATGGTTGCACCAAAAAGTAAGAAATAACCCTAGAAAATACTTTCTCTCTCGGTTATCTCGTGATAACTTCACGCACTCAATTATTTGTGTATTTTATTTGTTTTTAGGAGCGATATATGGCGAAGATGAAGACGAAACGTTCAGCTGCAAAAAGATTCAGAGTTACAGCTACTGGTAAAATCAAATTCAAGAAAGCTCACTTACGTCACTTGTTGATCAACAAGTCTAAGAAAGCTAAGAAAGATAAAGGTTCTCCAGGTTATGTTCACTCAGGTGATTACCATAATGCTGCTAGCTGTATCCCTTACCTAGTATAGTCAGTTACTGATTGCGCCTTTGGCGCAAATTTATATTAACGTTCGAGAGTAGTGAATCAGGGTTAAGAGACAAATTAGTCCCCCTGTGAACGAAGAAGGAGAGCCACCATGGCACGAGTTAAGAGAGGCTTTAAGGCCCGTCAACGTAGAAACAAAGTATTAAAATTGGCGAAGGGTTTTCACTTCGACCGTCGTACGAAGTTCAAACATGCTTCTGAGACAGTTCGTCGTGCACTTCATTACGCTTTCATTGGCCGTCGTCTATTGAAGCGTGACATCCGTAAGCTTTGGATTGTTCGAATCAATGCTGGTGCTCGTATGCTTGGTACTTCATATTCTCAGTTCATCTCTGGATTGAAGAAGAAAGACATTACGATCAATCGTAAAATGCTCTCTGAGCTTGCGATCCACGATTTTAAAGCTTTCACAGCTATTTTTGAAGCAACTAAATAGTAATTATTTAAAAGCCACCTTCGGGTGGCTTTTTTTTTGCCTAAAATGACCACATTGTAAGAACTTATAAAATTATCATTTTTTTAACCTGCCGAAATTATTGTAATATATGATTTTTTTTCTCTTGAGTTAATTCTGTTTACTGCTAACCTATTAATAATTCTAAAAAGTTGGCGATAAGCTTGTGAAACTTCATGGGAGATTTTCGATGAGCATGACTAAGGCAGACATAGTAGAGCGTATCTACAAAGAAGCAGGATTCTCTAAGAAAGAGGCTGCTGAACTAGTAGATTTGGTCTTCAAAGTCATTAAAGACACACTGGCCAAGGGCGAGAAAGTTAAAATTTCTGGATTCGGAAATTTTTCTATTCGCGACAAAGCGACGCGTGTTGGTCGTAACCCTCAAACGGGTACGGCGATGAATATTAGTGCTCGCCGAGTGCTAACATTTAAACCTTCTCAAATCTTAAAAGAAGACATCACCGAGAGATACTCACACCGTCTTGATGAGAGCGGAAATGAGAATACAGCACTTCCTATTAAAGAAGCTAAGCCTCGTGCTCTGAGCTCATTCCTTAATAACGAAGATGACACAGTCTACGATGACGATAATGATGATGATAATGACGAATAGTCATTCCATAGATTCATCTGATATCGTTTTTGCATGATTCCAAATAAATCAAATTTTAAATTTCAAGAGCTCACCCCGATCACTGGGGTGAAGCCTTACGTTATTAGATTCTGGGAAACAGAGTTTGAAGAGATTGCACCAGTTGATTCTGATTCGGGCCAAAAGCTCTATGCCCGTAAAGATGTCGAAGCCATATTCAAAATCAAAAAACTACTCTTTGACGACAAGATGACAATTCTTGAAGCGAAGATTGCCATCAAGAACCGTGATATTGAAGTTGTTACTCAGGCTGCCCAAAGCGACGTGAATGAGGCTCCAGGCGACGGCGACAAGGTCTTTCTTAAGAACATCCTGATCGCTTCACTACAAGTTATAAGTGATATTAAAACCAAAAGAAATTGGTAGTTAGAAAAGTCTATTGGGCGACAGGTTTCGGAGCGCCTAACATTCCACCAAGCTTAATCTGATAGAAGCCATCTTTTTGCGTGAAGGATTCAAACATCATATCCACCAAGGGAAGGGCCTGTCTGAACGCTTCAGAAAAGGCAACTTCGCCACTGAGGTCAAGTGGTGACATACCAGCATTTCCTTCTTGTAAATCAATCTTGCCTTTGAAGTTGGCCCTTACGGGAGAATCTGTATCACCCATGATTAACTTTTCAATCTGAATACGAGGCGGATTCTCACTTGTGGCCTCAAGGTAAAACTCGTTGAGTTTTAAAGGAGGAGTAGTAAAGCCCTGAATATTTTGTGGAGGAATCTGAAGGTCTTTTGACTGGGCCTTGAGTTCCAGATTATTCATAAGGTTCTTCGACATGCTGAGATTTAAATCAACCGTGACTTTCCCGGCCAACTTAACATCTTCACCCAAGAGTGGCTGAAGTTTTGCGAGGTCAAGAGTTTGGTCTTTTAGTCTGATCATTTGAGAGCTGATTCCAAGAACGTAATAAAGAGAAATTTGCTGACCACCAAAAGAAGTATCAAC